>OGZU01000011.1_pt1 | contig 76008 bp, 51 predicted proteins | sample 1576871 | NCBI WGS metagenome assembly OGZU01 (sample SAMEA3541580, study PRJEB24748) | human gut metagenome | biome: human gut; feature: human-associated habitat; material: faeces | place: China | collected 2012
ACGACAGTTATGCGGAAGCCATGGGCAAGTATGGCTTGAAGCGAGGTGTCCGTGGATCGGATGCGAGGCATACCACCACGGCACAGTATTACCGCAATATCAAGCGAGAGACGGACAGACTTCAGAACTGTATGAAGCTGTTGCAATCGGACATCAGCGAGGCTCAGCGACTTCTTCAAAAGACCAAGAGCGAAGTCAACACGGAGAAGTTACAGGCTGCAAAGACGGAAGCTAAGACCGCGCTTGTCTCAAAGATAGGTTCTCTTTTGGGCAGTGGAAAATTGAAGGAGGTGGAGCAACATAACCGAAAGCTGTGCGAACTTGTGACAGACAGAGAGCAATACATTGACAAACTACATGAGAAGTTGCAGCGAATGGAAGACAGCCACAGCAAACAGCTTGACGAGATACAGCGGATGCACCAATCTGAGGTTGCGAATTTGGAGAGCAAGCACACCACGGAGGTAACGATGCTCAACAACATTATCTGCAAAGCCAAGCGTTGGTTCCCGATGTTGGAGGCACGTTTGCAAATGGAAGACCTGTGCAGGAAGATTGGCTTCACCGTTGAGCAAATCGGAGTGCTTCTTACAAGAAAGGCAGTCAACTTTAGCGGTTCACTCTATTCCGAGGAGTACAGAAGGAAGTTCAATGTGGTGAATGCAGAAATCAAGATATTCTCTGATTCTACCAAGCCGAACCAATTATTTTTGTATATAAATAGACAACCCATAGTTGAATGGTTTAAGGAACAGTGGAATAATATAAGGTTACAAACACAGTGTCGTTTCAAACCTTAATATACTTTTTACAAGAACAAAGAAGGCAGCTTACTATATTTACTATATTAGGGTAAACTGCCTCTTTGTTGCTTTTATAATTGATATGTTAAAGACAACATAACATTTCCAGAATGTTGTTTGTATCTAACATAGGATGTGTAAGTTGGTGTAACATTTTGTTTTAACCAATTGATTCCGTTAAGGTGAAAGATATTCGTGCCAGAAAGTTTGCATGTGAATTTCTTGATTTTATAGGAAATGGAAAAATCAATATCTCGCAATATCTTACTTCCGCTTGTATTCTCAATCTTGTTCCACTTGCCGGTAACAAAACTGGCGAACTTGTTCTTCGCAAATATTAGTTTTGCAGTTCCACCAATTTCCTTGTCACTAGAATCGATGTTTAAGTCGGTAACTTTATTTGTCAACTTGTTGTACAAACCGTCAATTTCAACATTGAAAGGAATCTTAAAACGTGAGGCGAAGCCTAAGTCAGTCTTTAAACTCCCTATCAACATTTTATATGGAATGGAATTGTATGCGATTTCGTTTCGATTCCACAAAAATGTGGTGGTCAGTTTGGCATCAATTGGCAAATTGCCCAATCCTTTGTTGGCATATAAAGTTGCACTTACAGTTTCCTTTTCTCCTCCATCCATATAATTTTGGTTGTGCAACAAACCGTCATTCTGATAGTTCAGCATTTCGGTGTTATCTGCCTTCTCGTAAGTCAAATATGTATATATAGTCGTTCTGCTATACAAACTATACAACTTATAAGCAATATTCATGTTCAGTGCATTGTAGCCTAACTTTGTATATGAGGAAGCACCTGTAACCTCATCATAGCTATTGATGACAGACAGTCTCGATAGTGCTTCAATATCGGTTGGAACATATTTGTAACTCAGCCCAAAAGCAACGGAGTGTTGCTGACTGAAACGTAATTCTGTCGCAAAGGATGGCTCCCACTTGGTAACTGACTTTGTCACTAGTCCATTGATGTTTGTGCTATTCCCATAATCAGAAAATCTAACACCAGCATCAAACCTAAAGAGACCTTTGTTCTTCATAAGTCCTCCATAAATCCCGAAATTGTGACTGTTCAAGTGTTCGCTATCTACATTTTGGTCTATCCATGAATCGGAGTTCTGACCAGACAATTCCCATTTCAAGTTGATTTTATGGAAAATAGGAAATACATAGCCTACAGCACCTGCCACATTTAGCTTCTTCAAATCTTTATCTATATAGTAAGAATCATCTGCATGTTTGTATTCGTTAGGCAGTTCATAAGAGGAAAGAACATCCAAGTTTCTTTCTGATTTAGAAAAAGCGAAATCTACACTTCCATAAAGCAGGCCTTTGCCTATCAATGAATTTAAGTTTACCTGTTGTAATACATTAAATCCTTTGTTCTTGTCATTGTCAGCATTTCTATCGGAATTATTGTTATAATAATCCATGATAGACATATTGTTTCTCATGTCGCTATATGCCAACTTCGTTTGGAAACGCAAACTTGCATATGGATTGACATCCCATTTTTGACTGAGGTTAAATGAACTAAAGTTACCTCTTTTCTTGCCATTCTCTTCTGTTGACTTACGTATAACTTCCTGCGCCACCTTTACATGTTGTTCCGTTGACAATGCAGACTTTGCATCCATTTCATTGTGGATGACACCTATCGTGGCATTGTAGTGCGAAGTCGGTTTCAATGTTAAGTTGACATTACCGATACCAGAAGTCCTTTTGTATTCGTCATTGCTTGGCATCAAGACATTTCTTTCTGCACTTGAAAGGCTCAGTTGCGCAAATCCATTGGTTGTTTTTACTCCTGTAAGACCGCCATTGGCATTGAGATAGTCCATTATAGAGAAAACTGTCTCATTGGTGTTGTTAGCATTTACAATGATGGATGCAGACACTTTTTTGTCCATCTTCAAAGCTGAGTTCTTGCTGTCAAACATGTTCTTAACACCACCCCCTTCTGTAAAGTTTCCTGCCCATTTGTTGTGTAAGTCTTTATTAATAAGGTTCAGTGCAGTTGTCTCTTTTGAATTGAAAGAGTTTCCGACATTTCCGTCATTGTAATTGTTCAGTAGCTCCACACCAGAAGCAAAGTCTGCAGACAAAGTTTTTAGTGCATGTCCTCCTGTAGAAAGCACATCTTCGCCATTGACCAAGAACTTATCTATTTTTTTCCCTTGGTAGGAAACATTTCCCGACTCATCAACAGTCATTCCTGGCAACTTTTTAATGACATCGCTCATGCTCTGTTCACTTCCGTTTTTAAACACATCTGGACTAAATTCAATTGTGTCATTCTTGATTTTCGCCCCTAAGTTTCTTCCTTTTACCGTTATTTCTGACAAAGTATAGCTATCCTCTTCTATCACTAAGCGTAATGGGGCTGTCGGCACTTCTTTATAATGTATTCTCAGTGTTGCATATCCGACACATCTTGCAGTCAACCAAAATGAGGACAACGATTTGTGGGATTGGATAGTAAATGACCCATCGTCTTTTGTTATTGCATACGAGATTATGGAATGTGCCACACTATCTTGTGAACATGTAACAGTACAATAGGGTATGGCTGTGTTTTGTGCGTCAACAACCATACCCGATATATTTTGTGCTATAGTAAATTTACATACGCACATCAGCATACATAAAACGAAACTTCTTAAATGTCCCATACTTTCTTTGGTTTTATCCTACACTACAAAACAATGACATTACCTTTGCCGCTGTCATTACTTTGCAGTTCTTCAATCTTCTTTTTTTGCAACTTTTCAAAAGCTTGCTTCTGCATAATCTTTCCTTTAGGTAACTCTATCTTGACTTTTTCTTTTGTTGGCAAGATATTTGTTGCCTCATATATCGCAGTTGATGTTGTCAAGCGGAGAATCGCTCCTGGAAGGCCAATATATCCACAAGGACCTACAGAAGATGGCACTTCTGGACAGAACCAAGCAACTACAGAATGATACTTTTTATTTACAGCCTTCGAACATTTCTTGCCCAACACATCTGTTGTCTCATCGAGATACAAGTCCCATTCGTTTTTTAGGGTATCAGAAGACACAATGAAAGGCTTATCAACTATCTTCTTTATGCTTATCTCTTTATTATCTTTCATATTAGTATAGCATGAGCCATTACCTTCAATCTTGATGACATTGTTATCAATGCCCATTGCTGAAAATGCACATTCATTGCCATTCGTAAACAATGTATAAGTCTGGTGTTGGTTTAACAATTTGTTTATAACCAATTGTCTTTTACTTAAATCAGTCATCTCATAGACTTTCTTCGGAATTTGCATAGCCATATTATATTGTATGACCAATCCTACTTTCTGCGCAGAAACTAACAAGCAAAAACAGAAGCACAAAAATGAGAGCAATATTTTTTTCATAACATTTTTTCTTAAATTGAATAGAGAGTAAGCGCTCTAATATGTTAAAAACGCTTACTCTCATCTATGATTTAAAAGTCACAGCTTGATAAAAACAGTAGTGAACATTATAGGGTCGTTAGACCACCACCATCATCAGATTGCTCTATAATTATAATGATGATGACGACATCATCATCTTCTGTTGAAGCTAAGCTGACTGGAGCCGCAGCTTTTACAGGGTCAACTACTGGCGAAGCCATTTCAGCCGCATTTGCTTGACTTGGCATGCATATAGCACCTAATGCCAAAGCCATAGAAAACAAAAACTTTTTCATGTTTTCTCCTTTTTTAAAATGTTATACATGTTGCGGAGGTATAAGCCTCTTTGTTTTCAAGTGCAAAAGTACAAAAAATGATTGATAGATAAAACTTTTTGATGGATATTTTAAACTGAATTAAACTTATTGTCAGTAAAATTAAACCCAATTAAACATTATGTTACTACTTTATGATAAAACCGATATTTTTTGTTAGGCAATCCTTAGCTTGCTATTTTTTGCTTAATAAAATCTTTGGTTCATTATTTTTTTTGTATTTTTGCAGTCGAAAAGAGTTGTTAGGCAGCAAACGTATGCAGATTGCAGAATTTTGGACTATTGCCAAATCATTACCTCTGTTGAGGTGAAAAACTCGTAAACAGCTCATTTTAAGCTATTCGGCAGTTTTTAGCGTAATTTTATCAAAAAAAATAATTTTCCACCATTTCCGCCATTATTTTTAGCCAAAATTAGCACTTTGAGGGTGAGAGACGGGCTATTTACACAAGGAATATGGACCAGGCAGATGATGCTGACACTTTAATACATCATGCTTACCACTACACCTTATTATATATATAGGACATACAGATTATATATATAGACATACTGCTCCATAAAAAATAAATACAAAAAGCCTCGGCGCCTTCTGAAGGCACCGCCTTTGTGGCGATAGACGCAGCCGTCAGCCGGAAAACAAATTTTCCTTCGTGCCGCCAGCGCCATCACCACCGTCATGCACAGCATGACATCAGAAGACGCCAATGAACAAAAAGCGGCCTGCGGCCGTAAAAAAAGTCCAGTTTACGCCGGTAAAAAAACAATATCTGGGAGGAGGCCCCTCAACAGCTCCCAAAAGTTCCTCTCTAACTCTCCCCAAGGGGAGAGAAAGCCAAAGCACCCCAGTTTAACGCATTAAGATAGAACTCCTTTCCCTAAGACAAGGCTGGGATGTGGCCCGTATTAAACTTGTTCAACTTGGTGAAGGTTGGAATGCCCCCCTATTAAACTCAATCCCCTTGAAGAAGGTTGAAATGGTTAACGCTGAGTTCCTTCCCCTTGGGAGGGCACTGAAAAAGTCCCCTTTTTTTATGACCAAAACGGAAAATGCTTACGATTTGTAACTTCTCTTTCTGCAAATCGCCTAAAATAAGGCTAAAATAGACAGATAATAAAGGGTAAAACAGCTATTTCTCCGTCATCAACTTTCAATTTGATAGTGGGTTTTAGTTTTTCAGTGCCCTCCCTTGGGGAGGGCCGGGGAGGGGCTTTCACAATCAGCTATTTTTTTACCGGCGTCAGCCGGACTTTTTGAACGGCCAAAGGCCGCTTTTTTTACCGTGGCGGCTGCTGGCGTCATGCCGTGCATGACGGTGGTGATGGGCCCAATGACAAGGAGGAAAACTTGTTTTCCGACAGGCATTGGAGACAGCGCCGCCAAGGCGAAGCCGCCAGCAGTGACCACGGTTTTTTGTATTCATTTAATCCCCCTTATAGGGTCAGCAGGTAATAGATGAAACGCGTAATCAACCCTCAACACGCTCCCGAATAAAATGCAAAAACCAGAACTATCAACTGAACAATCCGCTTTTCATATTCATTGGCTATTGGGTACATCCTTGCGCGTCCTTTGCTAATCTTTTTCCCCAGGCAGAGCCGTCAGAAGCCCCAAGGCTACTGCCCTCCTTTCCACGGCAGCCTCTCCTATATATATAATAAGGTGTAGCCCCGTCGCCGTAACCATTCTGTCGCTTAAAATAACCGCCAAATAACAAAATATCACGGTTGTGATAAAAAAAGTAACAAACTATTACTCTTTTTCGTAAATTCCTATTACCTTTGCAGCAGGTACAGGATGACATGATAGTTAACAGCAGCACTATGACGGCCCATTCCGTTACCTCCGACTCCACTTGCGAGGCGGCACACATACACTATAACACTATAACGCTGCTTCAACGCAAAACCCTAAGTGAACATGAAACAATTATTACGCACGTTGACCCTCGGGGCGGCTCTCGCCACCTCTTTGGGAGTAAGTACGGTGTTCGCCCAGAACGGAGAGCCCCACACGCTGACCGCCAGCGCCCTCTTCGACAAGGTGACGCTGAACTGGAAGAAGCCCACCGACGCCATCACCCTGCAGTGGCATGACGGAGACGACTACAACGGAAAGGACGGCGTTCTCTCCAACCCCGAAGGGGCTGTGACCTTCTATGCCGGTGCCAAGTTTACCGCTGCCGAGCTCGCCAACTACGTAGGCCAGACGGTAGAGAGCGTCAGCCTGTTTGAGTATCGACCCATCTATCGCGCCACCGTCGTTATCTTCGAGAACGGCAAGACTGTGGCTGAGCAGCCCGTCGACATGAGCAACTTCAAAAAGAACACATGGCGTAAAGCCACGATGCAGCATCCTTACACCATCAAGGCAGGCGTCGACGTGATATTCGCCATCAAGTACGAGGTCGGCCGCAACCTTACCTTCACCGCCATCTGCGACCGCTCCGCCACACAGGGCAAGGGCAATCTCTACTCCTATGATGGCAAAACATGGAAGAACGATGCCCCCGGCGACTTCCTCATTACCGTGGGACTGAAGAACAATGCCACCGCAGACCCGACAGGATATAATGTCTACCGCAATGACGCCTGCGTCAACAGCGAACCGCTTGCTGCCGACGCCACCTCTTATGTCATCAGCGGCGAGCCCGATGGCACCTATGCCTACAAGGTGGCTGCCGTCTATGCCGATGGTGAGAAGGCATCCTATGCCGTCAACGCGTCGACCAAGTCGGTCTACAACCAGGTGCCCCCAGTGTCATACGTCAAGAGTTCGTCGGACGGACTCACCAATACCCTCACCTGGACGGCACCCCTGGCCCGCAGCAGCGAGATGACCTGGACCAACAAGCAGTACGGACTGTCTATCGGCGGTACAGCCGCCAAGAATACCAAGGTGTGGATTATGCAGATCTTCGACGCTGCCGATATGGCCGCCTTCCCCAACCACCAGATCAAGGCCATCAATGCCTATGTGGGTCCCGAGGGCGGTATCACCGGCGTCACCGCATGGGTGATGAAAGACGGTGTCATCGTCTATAGCGAAGAGGTAAGCAGCGACGCCGTGGCAGCCATCAAGACCAACGACTGGAACAAGTTTACCCTCACTACTCCCTACAAGATGGAGCTGGGCAGCGTCTACGCCTTTGGCCTCTACTACACGCAGACTCCTAAGCTGCACCCTGTGGGTGTAGACAATGCCACCGCTGTCGACGGCAAGGGCAACTACTTCTCTGTGAGCAGCCCCAGTTCGAAAGGCTTCAACCTCTCCAAGCCCTCATGGAAGACTCTCTCTTCGGGCAAGATTTCTGGCAACCTGATGCTTACCGCCGATGTAGAGGCACTGAGCGATGAGGCTGCTGCCAGCCAGACGGTGGCTTCATACAAGGTATATCGCGAAGGCACACTTGTGGCCGACAATGTCAAGGAGACCAAGTATGTAGACAAGGTCGACGACCTGGGACTCTATCATTACGACATCGTGGCTTGCAGTGCCGACGGCAAGACCAGCGAGCCCTATTCGCTCGTGGCCCGTGTGTCGCTGCCTGCCGAGTACACCGCTCCGCTCATTATCGGCAAGTCGCAGGAAGGCAAGAACGTGAAGCTCGAGTGGAGCTCCAACGCCTACGAGATGCAGAAGTACGTCAAGGCCACCAATGTGACCGGTTTCCCCGAGGAGATGTCTGTGCTCTATGGTGCCAAGTTCACCAAGGAAGAGCTCAAACCCTATGTGGGCTTCAAGCTCTACTCCATGAAGTTCGGTATCTACGCCAATATCGGCAACTTCAAGATGGAGGTGCGCGACGGCAATAACAAGGTGCTGCTCAGCCGCAGTTATACTCCCAGCGACATCGAGCCTGGATATATCTATAACACCACATTCGAAGACGGTGAGTCGTGTACTATCCCCGCCGACCAGGATCTCTATATCTGCTACAACGCTACACTGCCCGCCAACGCTACGGCAATTCTCTTCGACGACGGTCCCGCTGTCGAAGGTGGCGCGATGATCAGCCTCACCGACGGAGCCAAGTGGATGAACTTTGGTTCTCTTGCCGCCACAGTCAAGAACTACAACCTCGTTATCGGTGCCATGGCAGTGGCTCCCGTTGAGGGTCAGAAGAGTGCCAAGGCTGCCGTGCTCACTCCCGAGTCTATCAACACCACCGAGATACAGCGCTGCGAGGTGGGTACCGTGCGCCTGGATGCTATCCAGCTCGAAGAAGGTGGACTGGGCGTAGAGGCCGACCGCCCCATGCGTGCCCAGGCCGAGGCTGCCAAGCCACAGGTTAAGGCGTTCCGCGTCTACTGCAACGGCGAGCAGGTTTATGAGGGACTCAACACCAGCTATAGCACCACACTCAACAAGTATGGTTCGTATGAATACTACGTTACTGCCGTCTATGCCAACGGATGGGAGTCGCCCGCCAGCGACGTGTCGACCTTCGACAATCTGATTAGCCAGAAGCTGCAGGCGCCTTACGACCTCAAGGCCACCACCGATGGCTCTACGCTCAAGCTCACCTGGAAGGCTGGCGACACTGCCCCCGAATATACCTACCAGCATGATGGCAAAGACATGGTCATTGGCATGACCAAGAGTTCTGGAAACCTCGAAGGCTATCACGCCATCAAGTTCAAGGCTGCCGATATGGCCGACAAGGTAGGACAGAAGGTATCGCGCATCAAGTTCAAGCTCGCCACCAACGACATCCTCTCCGCTTCAGTCTTCGTGATGTATGGCGAGAATATCATGGCAGAGCAGACCGTGCCCGTATCGTCAATCGTGGCTGGATGGAACACCGTGGTGCTCAACACTCCTGTCGAGGTAGTCAGCGGTCAGGATATCTCCGTGGGCTATCACATCACCTACGCGCAGAAAATCAAGCCCATCGTGATGGATGCCGAGCCCGCCGTAGCAGGCTACAGCGACCTGATTTCCTCTTCGGCTACGCCAGGCTACTGGTATTCGCTTGCCACCAAGTACAAGGTCAACTACAACTACCGTATCTCTGCTGTCCTCGAGTCTGACGACCAGGAACTGCAGCCCCAGAAGCAGCAGCGCGCCCTCGTGCTCGTAGGCTACAATGTCTATCATGACGGCGTGAAGGTCAACAAGAGCAAGATTGGCACCACAGAGTACAGCATCCCCAATGCTGCCTATGGCGAGTACACCGTCACTACGGTAGACCTCTCGAGCGAGTCGAGCGAGTCCAATAAGGTTGTCTATAGCGAGACCACCGACATCACCCTGCCCACCACCACTCGTGCCACCGACGGTAAGGTATACTCTATCGACGGCCGTCAGGTAAGCGGCAATGCCCGCACCGCAGGATTGCAGAAGGGTGTGTATGTCACCAACGGCAAGAAGGTCGTAGTCAAGTAGCAAAACAAGATTTGCATAGTAATAGTTAGTTAAGGCTTTGCCTCTACTGCCGCCAGAAATGACGGCAGAGGGGCAAAGCTTTTTTGTGTAGGTAGGGAAAGGGAGCCACAAACGGCCCCTCCCCAGCCCTCCCCAAGTGGCGGGGGCTCCTTCTTGTTGTGTTTAAGGCGGTTGAGTGAGACTCCTTCCCCTTGGGGAAGGCTGGGATGGGGCTTTCGGAGGGCCGGGGAGGGGCCTTCCTTCACAAAAAAACCGGAGAGCCGACCGTCACGGTTGGCATCCCCGGTTGAGGTTATAGATGTTGTGATTGAGAATATCAATCCTGTCGCATCGCTATTCCTTCTGTCGCAGATAGTCCTCGTATTCGGCTATCTCGCGCTCACCGATATGCGACAGGCCATAGTGTTCCTCGTGCTGCGAGAAGTCGAGACCCACGCGCTCGCTCTGCGCACTCACGCGCATGGGGATGACCTTGTCGATAAGCCAGTAGCCCAGATAACTCATGGCAAACGTATAGACGATGACGATGGCCACGGCAAGCAGATGGTAAAGGAAGACCACCACGCCAGCCCACGTGCCCGAGATGAGGCCTTCCTGGATGAAGATGCCCGTGAGCACTGTGCCGAAGATGCCGCCCGTGCCGTGGGTGGGGAATACGTCGAGGGCATCGTCGATGCGGCTGTGGCTGCGCCAGTAGACAGCGATATTGCATATCAGTGTAATGACAAAGGCGATGAAGATGCTCTGTCCTACGGTGACGTAGCCTGCCGATGGGGTGATGGCCACCAGACCTACCACGCAACCCACGGCGGCGCCCATGGCCGAAGGCTTGCGCCCACGCAGACAGTCAAAGAATATCCAGGTCATCATCGCTGTAGCCGAGGCTGTATTGGTATTGAGAAACGCCTTGACTGCCTGGCCGTCGGCATGCAGCGAACTGCCTGCATTGAAGCCGAACCATCCCAGCCACAGCATGGCTGCTCCCAACAGTACAAAGGGGATGTTGGCAGGCTGCGACTGGCGCGTCTGGGCAGCCCTTCTGCCCAGGAAGATGGCTCCCGTGAGGGCTGCCACTCCCGATGAGGCGTGGACCACGATACCTCCGGCAAAGTCGACGACGCCCCATTTGAGGAAGAGGCCGTCGGGGTGCCACGTCATGTGGGCCAGCGGACAGTAGATGAACACCATAAACCACATCATGAAGAACAGGTAGGCCGAGAAGCGCACACGCTCGGCAAACGAACCCGTGATAAGCGATGGGGTGATGATGGCAAACTTCATCTGGAACAGCGCGTAGAGGGCGAGGGGTATTGTGGCACCGCCCAGCAGCTTGCCCGTAGGCGTGATGTAGGTGTCGGCGCCCACGTGCTGGAACATCAGAAAGGTGGTGGGGTCGCCCAGCACTCCGCCGATGTCGTCGCCAAACGCCAGGCTGAAGCCGAAGACCACCCATAGCACGCTCACCAGACCCATGGCGATGAAGCTCTGCAGCATGGTAGAGATGACATTCTTGGCTCCCACCATGCCGCCGTAGAAGAACGACAGACCTGGCGTCATCATCAGCACGAAGATGGTGGCGGTGATGAGCCATGCCACATCGGCGCCATTGATTTTGTTGAAGTCGCAGACGAACGAGGGTTCTGTGGCAAACAGTCCGGCGAAGGCTATGACCGTCATGCCCGCCATGAGGATAATCCATTTTTTGTGTACTTTCATTTTCTTTTCTCTTTATAGGATGATTATTTGTGTGAAGTCTGTCGGTGACGGGCTCAGCCCCGTCTTCGGGACGGCAGTGTCAATAAGCCTGGGCATGAACGTCGTGGATGGCACGGCCACTGGGGTCGCGGCCGTCGGCAAAGAGGTCGCGGTAGAGGGGGAGGATAGACTCGCAGTCGCTACCTGTGGCGAAGGTGTAGGAGTTGGCATACTGGGCGCGTATGTCCTGGTGGTTGTATATCTCACCATTGACGGCGAGTATCTGCTTGCGGTCGCAGCTGAACAGAGGTTGGCGACCGGATTGGGGGTCGACGATAGACAGGCGTTCATGGGCGAGGATGGCGGTGTGACCTGTATAGATACCGCTCCAGTCGGGGCCACGGTGTCTTATCTTCTGACTCATACGCAGTGCTTTGTCACGGAGCTGGCCCATAGGGCCGCTAATGTTGAAAATGGCTACAATTCCACACATATTATATATATTTATAAGGTTGGCTGTCTCTGGACGATAGCCGGTGTGTCGTCGTCTGATGCTGTTATCCTGTAGTGTAGCATCCATAACGGGCGAAAAGCCGGAAATAAGTAAGTTTACCCCTGCAAAAGTAATCACTTTTGTCATGATAACCGCCAGAAATAGAGCAATATGATTTAATGAAATCGCAATAATCTGCAAAGTGTAAGATATAAACTCCACAAACCTTACACTTTCTCACATAATCCCCGTGATTTGGTTACAGATTGTTACCATCGTCCCGATGGATGGGGAAAGTACAAGGAGGTTTGCCCAGGTCTTCCTCTCCAGTCCCGAATACAATGCAACAAGTGTGAGGATAATATCGTCCAATGTGGATGCTATGCACCCAACGACCATGTATAGTTAGTCCATTGTGGAAGGTACGCACCCAACGACCATGTACAGTTAGCCCAATGTGGAAGGTACGCACCCAACGGCCATGTATAGTTAGCCCAATGTGGATGGTCTGCTCCCAACGACCATGTATGGTTAGCCCATTGTGGAAGGTGTGCTCCCAACGACCATGTATAGTTAGCCCAATGGGGAAGGTGTGCTCCTAACGAACATGTATAGTTAGCCCATTGTGGAAGGTACGCACCCCCGGCAACTCTGTAGGAGTTGCGTTTCCCCAGCCCAGGGTTGAGGTGCGCAGCGCCTCTACCCTGGGTGCTATATATAAAAGGTGGAGCAACGCTGTAAGTGTTGCGCTTAGCCGAAGGCGTTACCCGCAGCAGGACAATGGACTGAAATGTATTGGGGAATATTATTTGACTGAGTATAACGCCTTCGGCTAAGCGCAACTCCTACAGAGTTGCCATAAAAACGGTAAACCTACCCAGGGTAGCGGTCTTCGCCCGCAACCCTGGGCTATGTAATCGCAACTCCATTACCTTTCCGCGCCGCATAGCGCCGCGCCGGTGACCTTCGGTTCAGAGTTGCCGCTGCTTACGGCTATCCTATTGACTATCTCTTTTGTTCCGGCGCGAGCCGGGCTTTTTTTACCGCCAACGGCGGCTTTTTGCTCCTTGGTATCTTCTGACGTCATGCTGCGCATGACGGTGGTGATGACGGTGATGGCACGATGGAAAACTTGTTTTCCGACTGCCATTGCTGTCATTGCCACCAAGGCGGAGCCGTCAGAAGACGCCAAGGTTTTTTGTATTCTTGTCATCCACGTGGGGGTGGCAGATGCGCGCATGGAGATGACCTCTGCAATGCTCCTGGCCATCTCCACGGTATTTTTGATGACCTCTGTGACAAAAGTGTAAGTCTTGGCGACTTCCGTGCTTACATTTTCATGCAAAAACGGTACCTCGGCGTTGCAAATCGTAACTTTCTCATAAATAAAAGATAAAAAAACAATATTTTAGGGCATGGTTTGTGACAAACTATGTACTTTTGCAATCATAAGATTGAGAGAAACGATGCACAGCAGGATACACTTTACCAAGATGGACGGTGCCGGCAACGACTATATCTATGTCGACACCACCCGCTACCCCATTTCCGACCCGCAGACGGCGTCGGTGAAGTGGAGCAACCGCCACACAGGCATCGGGAGCGATGGTCTGGTGCTAATCGGGAAACCCTCGATACTGAGCGGAGCCGACTTCTCGATGCGTATATTCAATGCCGACGGCTCCGAAGCCAAGATGTGCGGCAACGCAAGCCGATGTATCGGCAAATATCTCTATGAACGACATCTTACGGATAGCAGTGAGATAAAACTTGAGACCCTCTCGGGGGTGAAAACACTCTCGCTGACCCTCTCGCCCGACCGGCTTACGGTCACCGGCGTCACCGTCGATATGCTCCAACCCGCTTTCCACCAAGCCAGTCAGTATGACGAGCAGGTGGGTCTTGATGCCCTGCGAGAGTATGGGCATCCTTTGTTTGTGTCGATGGGCAATCCCCATTGTGTGGTCTTCGTCGACGACATCGCCGCCATCGATGTGGCGCGCGTGGGGGCTATGGGCGAGCATCTGCCAGCCTTCCCCGAGCGCTGCAATATAGAGTTTGCCCAGCTGACGGGCACCGACGAACTGCGCACCCGTGTCTGGGAGCGCGGGTCGAGCATCACCATGGCTTGCGGAACCGGAGCCTGCGCCACCGCCGTGGCTGCCGCCCACGTGGGGCTGACCTCGCGTGAGAGCGATGTGGTGATGGACGGCGGCAGGCTCCACGTGAGATGGGCCGAGGACGACCACGTGATGCTCTCGGGCCCTGCCGAGTTTGTCTTCGACGGCGAGATAACCCTGTAATTCCACTTTAACAACATCAAGAAGAATATGGCTTTAGTAAACGAACACTTCCTGAAACTCTCGGACAATTACCTCTTCGCCGATGTGGCCAAGAAGGTCAACGCCTACCGCGTGTCCCATCCCAATGCCCACGTCATCAGTCTGGGAATAGGCGATGTCACCCAGCCCCTGTGTCCAGCGGTGATTGAAGCCATGCACCGCGCCGTAGACGACCTGGCTGTCAAGCAGTCGTTCCACGGCTATGGCCCCGAGCATGGCTACGACTTTCTGCGTGAAGCCATCCTGAAGAACGACTTCGCCCCTCGCGGCATACACCTTGACCCCTCGGAGATTTTCATCAACGACGGCGCCAAGAGTGATACGGGTAACATCCAGGAGATAGTGCGTTGGGACAACTCGGTGGCTGTCACCGACCCCGTCTATCCTGTCTATATCGACTCCAATGCCATGATAGGCCGCGCCGGAACCTTCGCCAACGGCCGCTGGAGCAACGTGACCTATCTGCCCTGTACTGCCGAGAACGATTTCGTGCCTGCGCTGCCCGACCACCGTGTCGATATGATATACCTGTGCTATCCCAACAACCCCACGGGTACCGTGCTGTCTAAGGCAGAACTGAAGAAATGGGTCAACTACGCCCTCGCCAACGATGCCATCATCTTCTACGACGCTGCCTATGAAGCCTACATCCAGGACAAGTCCATTCCCCACTCGATATACGAGATACGGGGCGCACGCAAGTGTGCCATAGAGTTCCACAGCTACTCCAAGACGGCAGGCTTTACCGGTGTACGCTGCGGATACACCGTCATCCCGCGCGACCTGAAGGCTGTGACCACCGACGGACGCCAGCAGGTGGAGCTCAACCATCTCTGGGAGCGCCGCCAGTGTACCAAGTTCAACGGCGCCAGCTACATCTCGCAGCGCGCAGCCGAAGCTATCTACACCCCCGACGGCAAGGCACAGACCCGAGCCACCATCGACTACTATATGGGCAACGCCCGACTCATGACCGACGCCCTGCGCGCCATGGGCTTCAGCGTCTATGGCGGCGAGAACGCTCCCTATCTCTGGGTGCGCACTCCCGAGGGTCAGGAGAGCTGGCGCTTCTTCGAGCAGATGCTCTACGGCGCCTCGGTAGTCTGCACCCCCGGCGTGGGCTTTGGTCCCAGCGGCGAGGGCTACTTCCGGCTCACCGCCTTTGGCGACCGCGACAGTTGCGAAGAAGCCATGCAGCGACTGCGCCAATGGATGGGATGACGGCAGAGAGGATGAAAATCGCAAAAAAAGTGACAAACAGTAAAGGAATAGGCAAGATTTTCAGTAACTTTGCACACCGTAACGGTGAGGCTCTCCATGTCGGCATGCGACGGAGCCATCGCCGGCAGCGCTGAAACAAAGAATATTCAAGTTATCAACATATTTACAATTCACGAAGATTATGGCAAATTTGAGATTTGATGCTGTAGAAGAGGCTTTCCACAAGAAACCCGTCGAGGTGGCCACTCCCAAGGACCGTCCGTCCGAGTATTTCGGAAAGCTGGTGTTCAACCGTGCCAAGATGTTCAAGTACCTGCCCGCCGATGTATATCGCAAGCTGGTAGATGTAATGGACAACGGCGCCCAGCTCGACCGCTCCATAGCCGACGCTGTGGCTGCGGGCATGAAGCAATGGGCCGAGGAGAACGGCGTGACCCACTACACTCACTGGTTCCAGCCCCTGACCGAGGGAACGGCCGAAAAGCACGATGCCTTTGTCGAACACGACGGCAAGGGAGGTATGATAGAAGAGTTTTCAGGCAAGCTACTCGTCCAGCAGGAACCCGACGCCTCAAGTTTCCCATCAGGAGGAATACGCAACACGTTTGAGGCACGCGGCTATTCGGCTTGGGACCCCACATCGCCCGTGTTCATCATCGACGACACCCTCTGTATCCCCACCATCTTCATCTCCTATACCGGCGAGTCGCTCGACTACAAGGCGCCGTTGCTCCGCACACTGTGCGCAGTGAACCAGGCTGCTGCCGGAGTGGCTCAGTACTTCTACCTCAATGTCAAGAAGGTGCAGGCCAACCTGGGTTGGGAGCAGGAATACTTCCTCGTAGACGAAGGACTCTACTTCGCGCGTCCCGACCTAATGCTTACCGGCCGTACCCTTATGGGTCACGACTCTGCCAAGAACCAGCAGATGGACGACCACTACTTCGGTACCATCCCTGAGCGCGTTCAGGCCTTTATGAAGGACCTGGAAATCGAGGCTCTTGCCCTTGGCATCCCCTGCAAGACCCGTCACAACGAGGTTGCGCCTAACCAGTTTGAGCTGGCGCCCATCTTCGAGGAATGCAACTTGGCTGTAGACCACAATATGCTTATCATGTCGGTCATGAAGAAGGTTGCGCGCCGCCACGGATTCCGTGTGCTGCTCCACGAGAAGCCCTTTGCCGGCATCAATGGTTCGGGTAAGCACAACAACTGGAGCCTCTCGACCGACACGGGCGTGCTGCTCCACGCTCCGGGCAAGACTCCCGAGGACAATCTGCGCTTCGTGGTATTCATCGTCGAGACCCTCATGGGCGTGTACCGTCACAACGGACTCATCAAGGCTTCCATCATGAGCGCCACCAATGCCCACCGACTCGGAGCCAATGAGGCGCCACCCGCCATCATCTCCAGCTTCCTGGGCCGACAGCTCACCGACCTGCTTGACCATATCGTCAAAGCCGACAAGGACGACCTCTTCTCGATGAAGGGCAAGCAGGGCATGAACCTCGATATCCCCGGCATCCCCGAGTTGCTCATTGACAACACCGACCGCAACCGCACCTCTCCCTTCGCCTTCACCGGCAACCGCTTCGAGTTCCGCGCCGTAGGTTCAGAGGCCAACTGCGCTTCGGCAATGATTGCCCTCAACGCCGCAGTGGCTGAGGCGCTCAACGACTTCAAGAACCGCGTAGACGCACTCATCGCCAAGGGCGAGGACAAGATAAGCGCCATCATCGACGTGGTTCGCGAAGACCTCAAGACCTGCCAGCCCATCCACTTCGATGGCAACGGCTACTCCGACGAGTGGGTTGAGGAAGCCAAGCGTCGTGGTCTCGACTGCGAGACATCATGTCCAGTCATCTTCGACCGCTATCTCGACGAGTCGAGCGTGAAGATGTTTGAGAGTCTCAACGTGATGAAGCGCGCCGAGCTTGAAGCCCGCAACGAGGTGAAATGGGAGACCTACACCAAGAAGATACAGATAGAGGCCCGCGTCATGGGCGACCTCACCATGAACCACATCATCCCCGTGGCCACCCACTACCAGAGCCAGCTGCTCAAGAATGTGACCAATATGTATGAGGTGTTCTCCAAGGAGGAGGCCGACGCACTCACCGCGCGCAACAAGAAACTCATCAAGGAGATAGCCGAGCGCACCCAGGCCATAGAGACCGGCGTGGAGGAACTCGTAGACGCCCGCAAGGTGGCCAACAAGATAGAGGACGAGCGCTCCAAGGCTGTGGCTTACCACGACACCGTGGCGCCCAAGATGGAGGAGATACGCTACCAGATAGACAAGCTCGAGCTGGTGGTAAGCGACGAACTCTGGACACTGCCCAAGTATCGCGAGATGCTCTTTCTGAGATAACAGACGCTTGGGGCCACAGCGCCCCAAGTCTTTATAACAAAAAAGCGGACCAAGACAGGTTGGATAACCATCTTGGTCCGCTTTGTTTATTTACGCTGTCAGCCTATCGCTGCATGTAGGTCTTGTGGAATGAGGTCTTGCCGTCTTCCTCTATCACTTTGACGTCGAGCTTGTTGCCTTCGGCTTTGACCGAGACTATGGCTACATTGCTGTTGGTCAGTATGGGGAACTTCAGACGGGCATTGGGCTCGGTGTAGGCAAACTCGTGGAGGTGGCCGCAGAGCATCAGGTCGACGTTGGCTTCGTTGAGCACGGGGATAAACTTCTCCCTGACCTCAATATCGCCATGCCAGGCTTCCTTGTCATAACGGGGAGGGATGTGGCCCAGCACTACATGGAAGGGGGCACGCTTGTATTCATCGGAAGCGATGACCTGGCGCAGCCATTCCACCTGTTCGTTGCGGTAGTTGTCATAGTCGGTGATGCCGGCATACTCGATATCGTTGTCGGGTTTGTCCTCGCCGGTGTCGAGACAGATGAAGTACACGGGACCCTGACGGAAGGCGAAGTAGAGCTTGTCGTCGTTGGGGCGCACATAGCGCTGGAAGCGGTCGGCTATCTGTCCGCGGGTCTCGTGGTTGCCGCGTACATAGTAGAGAGGCTTCTCCGAGGCGAAGAGCTTGACGGCTTCGTCCATAAATCCGTTCCAGATCTTCTCTTCCTTGTCAAGGATTGACAGCATGTCGCCGTTGAAGAAGACGAGGTCCTTGTCCTTGTAGCCGGCATTGCCGAGCAGACGCGCCATCACGTCGCTCTTGCCGTGGATGTCGTTGACCACGACAAAGGAGGTGTTCGCCTTGCGCTCATCGAGTGTGGTAAACGCCAGCGGAGCCTTCTTGTAGACCACCGTGGCTGCCACGTTGCCGTAGATGACCCTGTTGGCCTGATGGCTCAACACCTCCTGTGCATAGATGCGGTAACGATAGGTGGTGCCGGGTTTGAGTCCCTTGAGGGTGACGGCATGGATGCGGTCGGTGCGCTTGATGCCGATGTGGGTGTCATAATACCGGGGGCGCGCCTGGGCATAGAACTCTATGCCGTCGTTGGGCAGCAGTTCTACCCAAGCTACCGACATGCTGTCGGTGGTCCATATGATGGTAGCCTCGGTTTCGCCTACGCTCTGCAAGTAAGGCCCGTGCAGAATCTTGATGGCGAATGTCTGAGCCGGCAGCAGGGTGAGTGCTGCCAGCATCATCAGTGTTTTGATGGTTTTTCTCATAATTGATATAGTTGTTACTTCTTTTTCTTCAGTTCACGGCTGAACGAGTAGGGGGCGTCGTCGGCACTGGTGCCACGCTGGAAGTTGGGCTTCTGGCTGAGGCTGAAGTCGATGTTGGCGCCGCCCATGAGTGTGGCGTGGTCTATGTAGTTGCGGGTGTAGTCGCTGCCGTTGATACGCATGCTGCTGATGTAGGGAGCGTCGGCACCGTTGCCCTGGGCGTTGATGGTCACCTTGCGTCCGTTCTCCAGATTGAGCGTCACGCTGTCGAAGTATGGCGTACCCAGCACGTACTGGTCGCTGGCAGGACATACGGGATAGAAGCCCAGAGCAGAGAATACGTACCATGCCGAGGTCTGTCCGTTGTCTTCGTCGCCACAGTAGCCGTCGGGGTTAGGCGTATAGAAGCGGTCCATCACCTCGCGCACGCGCTGCTGAGCCTTCCAGGGCTGGCCCGAGTAGTTGTAGAGATAGATCATGTGCTGGATGGGCTGGTTGCCGTGGGCGTAGTTGCCCATATTCATCACCTGCATCTCGCGTATCTCGTGGATGACAAAGCCGTAGTAGCTGTCGTCGAAGACGGGAGGTACAGTGAACACCGAGTCCATCATCTTGTTGAACGTGGCGTTGCCACCCATCAGGTCGATAAGTCCTTGCGGGTCGTGGAATACGCTCCAGGTGTAGTGCCAGCTGTTGCCTTCGGTGAAGGCGTCACCCCACTTGAGCGGGTTGAATGGCGCTTGGAACTCGCCGTTCTTCAACTTGCCGCGCATCAGACGGGTCTCGGGGTCGAATACCTTGCGGTAGTTCATGGCGCGCAGCTTGAATGGGCGCAGCTCCTTGTCCTTCTTGCCCAGTGCCTTGCCCATCTGGTAGATACACCAGTCGTCGTAGGCATACTCCAGGGTACGGGCCACATTCTCCTTGATGTCTACATCGTAGGGCACATAGCCCAGCTTGTTGTAGTATTCGTATCCGAGACGGCCGGTAGAGCTTATCTCGGGGTGAACCGCCTGGGTACCGTGTACCACAGCCTGCCACAGCGTCTCGGCGTCGGCAGTGCGCACTCCCTTGATGATGGCGTCGGCCACTACCGATGCCGAATTGTTGCCCACCATGCAGCCGCGGTGGCCGGGCGACGCCCATTCGGGCAGGAAGCCGCTCTCGCGGTAAGCATTGGCGAGACCTTCCTGCATCTTGGCGTTCTCCGAGGGGTAGAGCAGATTGAGCAGCGGGAAGAGCGAACGGAAGGTGTCCCAGAAGCCAGTGTCGGTGTACATATAGCCCTTCTCTACCTTGCCGTTGTAGGGGCTGTAGTGCATGGGCTGGCCGTCTACCACCTCCCAGAAGGCGCGGGGGAAGAGCACCGAGCGGTACAGACAGCTGTAGAAGGTGCGCAGGTGGTCCAGACTCTGGTCTTTGACCTCGATGCGACCCAGCACCTCGTTCCAGCGCTGGCGTCCGGCCTTGCACACATCGTCGAACGAACGGTTGCCAATCTCTCCGAGGTTGACTTCAGCCTGCTCGGCGCTGATGAATGATGATGCCACGCGGGCGTTGACCACCTCTCCCTTGCGGGTCTTGAAGCCTATGATGGCTCCGGCATGGTCGTTGGCAGTCTCGGCGATGCCGCGGCTGATTACGCCCTTGTCTACGGTGGCGGTATAGGTGAAGTCCTTGTCAAAGGTGATGACAAAGTAGTTGCGGAAGCCCTCGGGCACACCGCCGTGGTTGAAGGTGGTATAGCCCACGATCTTGCGCTCCTGGGGCAGTATCTTCACGTAAGAGCCGTTGTGGTAGGCGTCGACCACCACGAAGGCAGAGTCGGTCTCAGGGAATGTGAAGCGGAAGCTGGCGGCACGCTCGGTGGGTGCAATCTCTGTCACCACGTCGTAGTCGGCCAGATAGGCGCGATAGTAGTAGGGCTGTGCCTTCTCGGCCTTGTGGGAGAACCAGCTGGCGCGCTGCTCCTCGTCGAAGATGGAGCGTCCGGTGACGGGCATCAGCGAGAACATGCCGTAGTCATTGATCCACGGACTGGGCTGGTGGGTCTGCTTGAAGCCACGGATTTTGTTGGCAGAGTAGGTGTAGGTCCAGCCGTCGCCGTTCTTTCCGGTCTGAGGCACCCAAAAGTTCATGCCCCAAGGCATGGCTATCGCGGGATAGGTGTTGCCGGTAGATATCTCGTAGGACGATGCCGTGCCTACCAGCGTGCTTACATAATCTACGGGTTCGGTCTTGCTCCCGGCGTGGGCCATCATGGCCATACCTGCCGACAGCAATACTGTGCAAAGGGTTCTTAGCTTGTTCATTCTGTTTGGCTTGTTTGTATTGTTTCTTATTATTGTTGTCTTCACCTTATACTGATGAGGTCCGGCAGCGGGCGCTGTCGGGAAAATCATCTACAAAGTTACGCATAACCAATCATTTTGCAAAACAAATCGCATCATATTTGTTAAAAATATGTATGCGTGCGCGTGTTATGGAAGCCATCTTCACCCCCATTTTTGCCATTGCCACCGCTATCGCATCCCCCGTTGCTGTCGCCCCGTCCTTTGCTATCTGCACTCCATCCCTCGCCGATCGCACCCCATTCCTCGCCACCCTCGCCGCATCCCTCGCAATCTGCTTCGCGATGGCCGAAAAGTTCATTCGGCGGTGGGATATAGTCATTTCGGGCTTTGCCTTAATTGTATCGCGGAGTGCAATAGTCGTTTCGCACCACGAAATGACTCTCGATGTCATCTCGGGCGCGATTGGCGCCCTCGGCGGCGTGGCGCCTGCTCCCTCTGCCCCGACGGCGATGGTGGGGAGTGTGGCTGAGGCAGCTACGCATGGCGCATCGATAGCGGGGAATGGCAAAATGTAGCCCGCGGTGTGTAAAAAACTGGCAAAACGTAATGTGGTTTGCGTGGAAAATACTACTTTTGTAAACAGAAATCAAATCACTTAACACGACAAGACATGAAAAAACAAAAGAGATTTCTGCTCGAGGAGGACCAGATTCCCCGGCAGTGGTACAACATCCAGGCCGACATGCCCACCAAGCCGCTGCCACCGCTCAACCCACAGACCCACCAGCCCATAGGTCCTGAAGACCTGGCTCATATATTCAGCGAAGAGTGTTCGCGCCAGGAGCTCGATACCGAGCACGCATGGATAGACATTCCCGACGAGGTGAGAGACCTCTATGCCTACTACCGTTCGACGCCTCTGGTGCGCGCGTATGCCCTGGAAAAGGCGCTCGACACGCCTGCCCATATCTATTTCAAGAATGAAAGTGTGTCGCCACTGGGCTCACACAAAATCAATTCGGCACTCGCACAGTGCTATTATTGCAAGCGAGAGGGCGTAACCAACGTCACCACCGAGACAGGAGCGGGCCAGTGGGGCGCCGCACTGTCCTATGCCGCCAAGATCTTTGGTCTCGAGGCTGCTGTCTACCAGGTCAAGATTACCATGAAGCAGAAGCCCTACCGCTCGATACTGATGCGCACCTTCGGAGCCACGGTCGAGGGCTCGCCATCGATGTCTACCCGCGCCGGCAAGGACATCATCACCCGCGACCCCCTCAATCCCGGTTCGCTCGGCACAGCCATCTCCGAGGCTGTAGAGCTGGCCATGCAGACTCCGGGATGCAAGTACACGCTCGGTTCGGTACTCAACCACGTCTCACTGCACCAGACAGTGATAGGACTTGAGGCAGAAAAGCAGATGGAGATGGCCGAGGAATATCCCGACATGGTGATAGCCTGCTTCGGAGGCGGCAGCAACTTCGGCGGACTGGCTTTCCCCTTCATGCGCCATACCATCCTCGACAGCAAGAAGACCGAGTTTATCGCCGCCGAGCCTTCGAGCTGTCCCAAGCTGACCAGGGGCAAGTTTGAATACGACTTCGGCGACGAGGCGGGATATACTCCGCTGCTGCCCATGTTCACCCTGGGCCACGACTTCAAGCCCGCCAACATCCATGCGGGCGGTCTGCGCTACCATGGAGCCGGAATGATCGTGTCGCAGCTCATCAAGGACGGCTATATGCACGGTGTAGACATCCCGCAGCTGGAGAGTTTCCAGGCGGGCATACTCTTCTCGCGCACCGAGGGTATCGTGCCCGCGCCCGAGAGCTGTCATGCCATTGCCGCCACCGTGCGCGAGGCGCTCAAGTGTCGCGAGGCCGGCGAGCAGAAGACCATACTCTTCAACCTGAGTGGTCACGGACTCATCGACATGCCGTCGTACGACAGCTACCTCAACGGCGACCTGATGAACTACTCGCTCTCTGAGGAGGAACTGCAGCAGTATCTCGCCCAGGTGCCCAAAATCATGTAGTCAACACGACAAGCATAGAAATGAAAAGGCCGAAGCAGGAGACACAGTGGGTCTCGGGCTTCGGCCTTGTTGTATCTATGCCGGAGGTGGTGCCGGCTGGTGTCAGCGGGTTACTTGGCTACGCGTATCTCGTGGTTGCCGGCACGCAGCCAGACGGCAGTCTTGCCCGCCTTGGCCCACTGGGCGTCGGTCACGATGCGGTCGGTGCGTAGAGCGCGGCCGTCGATGGTGATGTGGTCGGTGGCGGTCGAGGGGATGTAGACCAGCGCCTCGGTCTTGGCGGGCACGCCCACCGACATGGTGAGCTGGGCTTTGTCGCGCTTGAAGGCGGTAGAGACGGTGCCGCTCAGGGTGAGGAAGGAGAGGCTCGCCTCGCCGAAGGTGACATACTGCGGGTCTATCTTGAAGCGTCGCCAGCAGGGGTCGATGGTCTCGGCGCCCATGAGCTTCTGGGCTATCACGGTGAGACCGCCACCGCTCCAGGCGTGGTTGGACGAGCCGCCACGGAAGCCCCTCTTGCGGGCATCCCAGAACTCCCACAGCGTGGGGTAGTCCTTGTCGTTGACCATGGGGGCGATGCGCTTCTTCAGGCGGCGCATGGCGTAGTCGCCCTGGCCCATCTGGAAGAGAGCCTCCATGACATAGCGCTCCATATAGGGGCTGGCGTATTCCTGCGTCTTGAGTACATTGAATATCTCGCCATACTTGGACTCGTCGGCGATGCCCGAGATGACGGCAAGAGCCTGTACGCGGTCATCGGTAGCGCCCATATACTGGGGATGACGGTAGCTGTAGCCGTTCCAACAGTGGTTGTAACCCTTCTTGATCTGCTCCATGGTGGCGCGATACTGGGCTGCGTCGGCGTCGAGGTCCATCATGTCGGCCATACGTGCCATCGCGTCGAGTGCCATGTAATGCCAGCCGGCGAAGATGAGCCTGATGTCGCGGTTGTCGCCCCAGTCGCCCCACAGCCAAGTGGCCTTGTAGGCTGCTGTAAGCCCAGTGGAGTCGAGCGGGAAGCGCTCAAGGTACCGGCGCACGGCAGGATAGACCTTGCGGATGGTGGCAGAATCGCCCGTATTCATATAGTAATTCCAGAAACCATAGAGTCCTACGGCTGCCAGCATCTGTCCGGGCAGCTCGCTCTTGTAGGTACCGGGCACGGGAGCGTGGAGTATTCCCTCATCGGTCTGCCAGGCAGCCAGTTCGAGCATGCCCTTGCGCATCAGGTCTATCGACGAGAGCGACAGCGTGTAGAAAGCCTGGCTGGTAAGTATCACCTCGTCGCCCCACCACTGTGCGCGCTCGCGCTCGGGACAGTCAAAATAGGTGTCGCGCATATTGACATAGAGCGTATTGAGTGCTTTCTGCCAGAAGCGGTTATAGAAATCGTTGTCAGAGTGGAAAGTACCCACCACCTCGGTATCATAACCCGTCTGGCGATAGCTTACGCCGTTGACCTTGATGCCCTTGGGGAGATAGAGGATAATCTTCTCGCCGTTCATCCAGCCCAGCGACTCGTACTGCTGCTGTCCCTGACGCGTCACGTACTGTGCCCTGACATTCCAGGCGCCAGCCATGTGGGAGTGGTTGGTCCAGATGTCTATGGTGTCGCCACCCTGGGTGGCGGTGAGGTCTATCACGGGTGTCACCTGCAGGTTGCCGGGGAGGAAGGCGATGACGGTATCGCGACGGGCACCCTCGTGGAGCTCGAAGCGGGCAGCCTTGACGCCGAAGTCCTTGAACATGGGTATCGGACGGCGTGTCATCTTGCCCCATGGGCGGTCGCCCCAAGAGCCAATCTCGACCGAGGGAGTGAAGCCGTACTTGGCAGAGACGTCGGCAGTCTGCCATCCGTCGATGGCATGGCGTGCGTCGTAGCTGATGTTGCTCTCGGAGAGTCGCGAGTTGGGCACCACGCCTGTGGCTGTGGCATAGGCGGGATGGATGCGGCTCATCCAGCTGGCGTTGGTACACAGCTCGGCATTGTCGGAGTCGATGTAGAGGCCTGACTTGCCGCTGTCCTCATGGGAAAAGCCCGATTTTCCGAAGTAACATACAAGAACAGCTACGCGGTTGTGACCCCGCTGGAGATGGCGGCCCAGGTCGACCTCGTCGTAGTAGCCCTCGCCGGGAGCGGGACCACGCTTGAGCGAGCCTTCGAAGACCACGAGGTTGCCGTTGACCCACAGCCAGTACTTGGAGTCGCAGGCTATGCGTGCCTTGAGGCTCCGCGGCTTGGTCTTCATCACCACATCCTTCTGGAAGGCTATCCATGTATTGGGGCGGTTGACACTGTCATCGGCAGCCGTTATCCACGACGCCTTGGCTCCCCATGCCGTGGAGGCACAGAGACTTAAGAGTAAAGAGATGATAAGGTTTCGCATATCTATTGTTTGTTGGTATTATGCTACAAATATACTAAAAAACGGGTAGTGGTAAAAGGAAAAGCCGCTCTTTCTGCTCTGTCACAGGGAAAAAAGCGTCTGACGGGCGTTGGAATGACAGAAAAAGTGGTGTGGCTGCATCTGTTAGCGCGAAAAAGCGTACTTTTGTCTGCGAAAGATGATTATGGATTCTGAAGAAAGCTGATATGAAGTCTCTGTTACGGTTTCTGCGCAACTGGACACTGCCTGTGTCCATCTCCTCGGGCATCGCGATATATCTGGTCTTTGCCCTGGCGCCAGCCCTCGACGGCGCGGCGCGGGTGTGTGGTCCCATCTGCGACCGCATCCTACCTCTGTTTATGTTCTTGATACTCTTTGTCACCTTCTGCAAGGTAGACTTCCGCCGACTGATACCCGTGAGGTGGATGTTGTGGGTGGGCGTGGTCCAGGTGCTCTTTGTGGCGCTGCTTACGCTGCTGGTGGTGGAATACAGGCTCAAAGACAACAGTCTGATCATCGTTGAGGCCATCATCACCTGCATCATAGCCCCCGTGGCGGCTGCCGCGCCGGTGGTGACGGCCAAGTTGGGCGGTAAACTGGAGCAGATGACCACCTATACCTTCATCTCCAACTTCATCACGGCGCTGCTCATCCCGGTATGCTTCCCGCTGATAGACAAGGCTGCCAACGTGAGTTTTCTCACCGCCTTTCTGACCATCCTGCACGAGGTGTGCATAGTGCTGGTGCTGCCAATGCTGCTGGCGTATATCGTGAAGCATGGCATGAAGCGGCTGCATCGGTGGGTGGTGAGCATCAACGACTTGTCGTACTACATGTGGGGTGGCTCGCTGCTCATCGTCTCGGGCACCACGGCCAAGAACATCGCACACGCTGACACCACGCTGACCTTCCTGCTCATCATCGCGCTGCTGGGGCTTGTCCTCTGCATCATCCAGTTTGCCGTGGGCAGATTTATAGGTCACTACTTCGGTGCCACCACTGAGTCGGGGCAGGCTCTGGGGCAGAAGAACACCGCCTTTGCTATCTGGATAGCCTATACCTACCTCAACCCGCTGTCGTCGATAGGTCCCGGCTGTTATATCCTGTGGCAGAACATCATCAACTCGGTAGAGATATGGCTCTGCCGGCGCAGGCTGGGGCACGAACTGCACACCTGACGCCCGCAGAGGGCATGAACGGAATATCCGCAATGCCGGATGTGGGCATTGCGGATAGAGAGAGGGCGCTGTCATCCATCAGGGATGGCAGCGCCCTACTTATTCTATAAGGTATAGGGCTGATAGCCTGAGCCGTAGGGCTGCTTGTATCAGCCGTGGGGCTACTTGCCGAAGTAGGTGCTGGTGGCACCGTTGTACTTGAGGTGCTTGTAGCCGCTGGGCTCGACGCGCACGGTCGACTTCTTGACCTTCTCCCATACCTGGGCGTCGGTGAGACCCTTGCCGTAGGTGTGTACCTCGATGGTCACGCCGTCGCCATACTCCTTGCGCAGCGCCTGGATGTACTCTGTGGCGGCGGTACAATCGGCGGTGATGACTACCTTGTCGGCCTGATGCTCTACGATGACCTGTACAGGATTGGTAGTGCCAAACTCATACTCTGTACCCTTGATATAGACCTTGGTGTCAATCTTCAGGTCCCAGGTGCGGATGGCGAAGTCGTCCTGCTCTGCCACGTTCTCCTTGGCGAGAGGAATTTCGATGATAACCTTCTTGGCAGCCTCGTCGCGCACATGGATAGAGGTCTTGTTTCGCTCCAGTCCTTGTGGGCTTGCTGGTGGATGTCTACCTCCACGTTGCCGTCGCCGGTAGCGGGCACGGTGTTGTCATCCTTCTTGTCGGTGAGGTCCTTGTTTTCCTCCTTGATGTCGCCGCCCACGCCGGGGATGGCCGAGAGGTCCTTGTTGGTCTTCTTGGTCAGCACACCGTCCACGTGCCAGCCATCTTTCTGCTTCTTCACCATGTACCAGATGACGTAGAGGTCTTCGATATCTATGTCCTTGAGCTTCAGTTTGGGGTTCAGGTTGGCCTTGATGATGCTCTTGAGCTGCGGTTGTTCGACTATAGCGTCGAGGGTGGCCTTGCCCTTGCTGTCGTAGACGTATTTGTCGTAGTCGTCATTGCTGGAATAGTAGGCGTAGTCGGCGTCTATATATCCCTTGTTGTATGGCAACCTGACAGTGTTGCCGAAAGCGTCTTGGGGGAAATAGTCACCCGACTTGCAGTCCTCGGCGCCGGCGATGCGGTTGTCTAAACGGATGAAGAAATAGGCACCTTTCTTGTTCACCTTGGCAGCCGCAGCACGGGTGGCAGCGGTCTTGTTGCCCTGGATGTACACTTGGGTAGAGGGCTCGGTCTTGGGCTGACTGCCCTGGCCTCCTGTCCCCTGTCCGGAAATGGAGTCGTCGCTGCAGGAAATCATAGCGATTGCAGCGATAGCCATAAACAATACTTTTTTCATACTAAGTTGTTTTTGAATAGTTAGTAATGGTTATCAAGATGTCGTCGGCGTCTGCCTGCTCACACAGGCAGGCGCCAACGGCAGTTATTTGTTTGTCTTTGATCGCGTCTCAGATGGTATAGACGGCTGGCGGCTACTTGCTGAAGTAGGCGCTGGTGGCGCCGTTGTACTTCAGGAACTTGTAGCCGCTGGGCTCGACGCGCACGGTGGCCTTCTTGAGTTTCTCCCATAGCTGGGCGTCGGTGAGTCCCTTGCCGTAGGTGTGAACCTCAACGGTCACGCCGTCGCCATACTCCTTGCGCAGCATCTGGATGTACTCTGTAGCGGCTGTGCAGTCGGCAGTAATGACCACCTTGGTAGCCTGATGCTCAATGGTTACCTTCACAGGATTTGTGGTGCCAAACTCGTACTCGTTGCCATTGATATAGACTTTGGCGTCAATCTTCAGGTCCCAGGTGCGGATGGCGAAGTCGTCCTGCTCAGCCACATTCTCCTTGGCGAGAGGGATCTCGACGATAACCTTCTTGGCGGCTTCGTCGCGGACATGGATAGAGGTCTTGATTTCACTCCAGTCCTTGTGGGCCTGCTGGTGTATGTCTACCTCCACATTGCCGTTGCCCGTAGGGAGCACGGTGCTCTCGTCTCTCTTGTCCTCGAGGTCCTTGTTCTCTTTCTTGATGTCCTCACCGATACCGGGGATGTCGGTCACGTCCTTGACGTCCTTGTCGGTGAGCACTCCGTCGACGTGCCACAGGTAGTCTACGTTCTGGTACTTAACAATATACCACAGCACGTGGAGCTTCTTGAGGTCAACGCCTTTGAAGTTGATCTTGCCTTTGCTCTTGTCGGCTTTGATGAGGTCCTCTACAGTGGGCATCTTGTCAATGGCCTTCAGCGTAGCCACGCCCTTGGTGTCGAAGACATACCAGGGGTTCAAGCTGCTGTTATTCCAGCTGGGGTAGTACACGTCGACGGTACCCTCGTTGGCAGCGACCATGACGCTCTTACCTGTCTCGGTCTGGGGGAAGTACTCTTTGGCGTCGAAGTTACCGATGCCAGGGATACGGTTGTCTACGCGGATAAAGAAGTGTGCTCGGTTGGTCGGGACCTCAGCTACGCGGGTGGCAGCCACCTTGCTGCCCTGGATGTACACTTCGGTAGCTGGCTCAGTCTTAGCTTGGCTGCCGCCTCCAGGCTCTACTCCTGGAGTGGAGTCATCGCTGCATGCCATCACGGTCATTGCGGCGAAAATCATGAATAATACTTTCTTCATAATTGTAATGATTTGAAATGTTTGTAAATGTTTGTTTGTTATATTTTTGATGATTATTCTCTTGTTGGGGTCAGTTGCGCCACGGATACCTCACGTGCTGACGGCTGTCGCGTGAGGCGTCGGGAGCGGTATAATATCCTTTCTCCAAGGATTTGCCATCTACAAGTTCCTCGACATTGTTGGCACGGCGCTGCGAATGAACTTCCTCGTAGTCGGGTTGGTCAAAGGAAGGCGGCACCACATTGACATCAAAGGTGAGTACAGCCATGCCGCGGGGGAGCACGTTGCCAAAGAGCCTGATGCTATGGCGGACGTAGCCGATGTTCTTCGTGGTGTCGAAGGAGAACTTGAGGGTGATGGAGTCATGAGGCGGAATGGCGTCGATGTCCTTGGGAGCGTCGATGCAACCACACGAGGGCTGGATATCGTCGATCAGGAACGGGTCGTCGCCCTCGTTGCGTACCACGTAGGTGAGGTCGAGCACCTCGCCAGACACCACGGGATAGTAGTGGCGTATGGAGTCAGCCACGGTGATGTAGGTGGGCCGCACGCGCTTTGTGCATGCGGTCTCCATCACTGCTGCCATGCCTATTATGACCAGAGGCAGGAGTACTCGTGACGCCTTATATATATAATAATGTATATGCATCATTGTCTGTTGGTTATTTCTATTTCGTCGAGAGCCATCGTCTTGCGCCCTTCCGCTGCAGCGGTCTGCGTGATGATGACCTCGGTCTTGACTCCAGGCTGCAAGCCCGTAGCGCTGATGCTCACCCTGACGCGGCGGCTGTCGGTCGGGGAGGTTATGATGGCCTTGCCTTTCACCACTCCGCCCTGCACGACCTCTATCGATGACGGCGCGAAGATGTGCCATTGTGGTGCGTGAAGTAGCGTTACATGGAAGACGGCTGCTGATGGCAGACCCGATGATACCGAGAACCGCTGTACCGGTGCCGATGTGATCAGCCAACCCAGATGATAGTCGGTGGCAAATCCCTGCTTGCCGTCGGTGAGCAGATGGGTGTCGGCTTTGGGCTCGGCATCGATGTTGGCGCCGTGGAGCAGATTGCCGGCGGTATCGAGCCAAGGATAGCTATCCTTCCATTGCTTGAGGTAACCGTCGAGGTCGCCGTCGCTCTCACGGTAGTTGGCCATGTCCTTGAAGGCGGTATGGTGTGACAGCAGCGAGGTCATCGCCTCTATCTGCTGACGGCTTGGTGCCTGCTGCTGACTGCGCATAATCTCCAGGCGGGTAAAGGCAAGCGCCGTAAGCAGACGGTTGAGCTTGCTGCGTTCAGCCTCGTCGGCTTGCTTGGAAGCCCGGTCCATCGTGGAGAAGAACTCGCCAAACTGCTGGGCGTTGAGCCAAGTGCCGAGCGCCTCGTCGATGCCGCCGTAGAAGGGTAGAGTGGCGCGCTGAGCCTGTTGCTCTATCTTGCGATAGTAGTCGCCGAGCAACTGACCCGTCTTGGGATAAGCCGAGGCGAAGTAGCGGCTGGCGCAAGCCTCGATGTCGACATCGGGATTGATAAGCAGCTGTGCCAGCACATAGGTCTGCACGTCGTCGAACGGCGCATAGTCGTAGCCGCTGCCGTTGAGGAACACGCCCTTGACACCCAAGTCGCGGTAGAAGCGCAGTCTGCTCTGCATGTGGTGCAGACAGGGGTAGGGGGTGAGGTAGTCGTCGAAGTTGCGCATGTAGTCCCACACATACACTCTGTCGCAGCATTTCTGCCAAGCCTTGACCTGAGCCTCGAGCGTCTCGTGGCCCTTGGCCTGCAATGCTTCGGGCGCCATAGGCATGTCGATGGCGCTCACCATCACGCCCACGTTGTCGGGCAGACGGTGTGTGGGAGCTGTGCGGGTGGTCGAGTAGGCCGAGGTGAAGAACATCTGGTGCGGGAAACGGCGCGCCAGCCGCTCGATGAGTGCTGTCACTGCCGGCGTAGCCGACTGCGGTGTGTTTCCTTTTGCCTTGCATGCGGCGCATTGGCACACCAGCCGATTGTCGTTGGGCACCACGGCAAAGCGGGTGGTCACCCCGTCGCTGCCGTCGCCATACTGGTCTATCACAAACTGCTCATAGGCATGGTAGAGAGCCTCCGACGAGAAACAGAACTGCCCCGCGTCGCGCTTGCCATTGACCATAGCCGTCGCTTCGGCAGGTATACCGTCGGTAAATACCTTGCGCAGATTGTGTCCCCACAGTCCCCAGTCGAAGTCTACATTGCCCACACCCAGTATGGGCATCATGTCGGCATTGGTATTGGTGGGAGTATAGATGCTGCGATGCTCGAAGGCGAAGCTGCCTTTAGTGTCGCTCTTGCAGTCGACCACAGCGGGAGGCAGGTCGGCAGAGAGGAAGCGGCCGTCATCAGCCGACGCCGAGCTCATGAACTGGTATTGCAGCCAGAGCATCGCTTCGGTAGAGCGCGCCTTGAGTCTGATTTCGTGCGGAGCCACAGCCACCTCGTAGTCGCTGTCCATGCTGCCGTCGAGGTCGACCACCAGCTGCAGCTGACTGTCGTCCTGAGCTTTTCCGGCGATGATACAGTCGCGGTCGGTAGCCCGTTTCTGGAAGTGACTCTTCAGATAGGCAGCCCATTTGGCGTCGCCAGAGTCGCCGTCGTCGGCAGCCTTGACGGCATACTCGCTGTACTGGCTGAAGGGCTTGAGCTCTGTGCCCGAGCATGCAGCCAGCAGGGTGACAGGCAGGGCGAGCATCAGCGCGCACACTGCTGTGGCCATTGTCTTAGAAGCTGATGAGAACTTGTACATCTATGTTGAACAGGTTTTTGTATCTTGTATTGACGCCGTCGATGGGGCTCTCTTCGGTGCCCGTGCGGGTGTTGGTCTGGGTGTAGTAGGTGAGCCAGGTGCCCAGCACGCCCAGTGTGACATTGCGGTGTATGCGGTACTGACCGCCCAGGCCCACCTGGGTGTTGAGTCGGCTGAAGGTACCAGGCATCGCGTTGTCTATCATCGACGCTTCGGGCGCCGAGCCGATGCTCGCCAGTGCCTGTATGCACGACTTGCCGTCGTTGAGCATGAAGTACTTGCCCTGCAGCATCAGGTTGGCATACATCTTACTCTTCATATTGTAGAGGTCCAGACGACCGTTGAGCCAGAAGAGGTCGATGGTCTTGCTGGCGCCGATGCCCAGGTTGAGCAGCAGATTGTGGGTGTCGTCCCAGTGGTCGAAGACCCATGCCGGCGAGTCCTCGCCCGTAGCCTGCCATCTGAACCGTTTCTCGTAGGAGTTGATGCGGCGGAAACCGGCATGCACCTCGCCTTCCCAGTCATGGGTGAAGTTGCGGGTGAGACGGGCGTTAGCCATGAGTTGGGGGAAGTACTTGTTGGCCAAGCCCACCGTAGCCGTTCCCGACCACAGGTCGTCAAACTGGTGTGTCCATTCGCCCACCAGCTGGATGCCCGTACCTCCGGGCTGCTGGTCGTCGCTCTTGGTGTCCTTGGCGGCACCCTCGCGGCCGGCGTAGTTGAAGCGCACGCCGACGGCGTCGGTATCGTCCAGCTTGCGTGTATACTCTATCGAAGCCACAGCCGTGATTACATCTTCTTCTCCATAGCGTCCTTGCAGGTATTCAAAGTTGAGTCCATTGCGGTAGCCGCGTGCCACGAGTCCGTCGAGATGGCGCTGGAACGAAGCCTCCTCGCCGTAGCCCGGACGGTAGTATTTCTGGTAGACGTAAGCCGAGTCATACTCATGCTTAGCCTCGAAGATGAGACCCTTGGTGTAGAGCAGCAGACGGTTTTCGCTGTCATACTCTATCGCCTTGTTGATGACGGCCATAGCCGAGTCGTTCTGGTGACGGTCCAGAAGCGCCATGGCCCAGTCGCTGCTGTTGGTACTGTTGGCGCGTATCAGCAGCGAGTCGCCCATATACTCTGCCACCTTGGGCAGCAGGATGTCCTGCGAGTTGGAGTACTTGCGGTCGGTGGTGTAGAGCGCAGCCTGCTTGACCACATAGAAGTTGTCATTGGGATAGCGCTCGCGGCCCAGAGCCACCCAGCGGCGGTGTTCCTTCCAGCGCTTGAGCTGGGCTGATGTGTTGACGGCATATTGCAGACCGTCTTCAGAGAGGGGGCATATCTCGAGCAGGCGCAGGCTCTGCGTATAGGCTTTGCCATAGGCACCCAGCCTGATGAGGCGCTTGATGTGGGGCACGGCAGCTTCTTCGTAGGCGTTGACATACTGGGCGCGGGTGAGGGCGTCGTCTTCCTCCTCACACTTCTTGGCAAGCAGTTCGAGAGCCGCCTCGGTGCGTCCGCTGCGGTTGAGGATGTCGGCATGCTTGAGTATGGTGTTGGGCGCATCGGGGAACTGTGCCTGATAGTCGGCGAGCGCACGCTCGGCGGCAGTATAGCGGCGCAGCTCTACGTTGCAGGTCACCATGCGGTTGAAGGCAGCCTCGCGCACCTCCTTGTCGGTAGAGTGCTCTGCGGCAAACTCGAGCAGGGGGAGGGCTTCGCCGTAATCGCCATTGTTCATCATCTCCATGGCACGGGTGAGGCGCTCGCGTGCCAGCTCGTCAGCCACATCCTTGTTGGCGGGGTTGCGCTGGTAGAGGCGGCTGAGCAGATTTGATGCAGCCTGGGCGTTGCCCATACGGCGGTTTACGATGTATGCCTTGTAGAGCAGGTCTTCGGTGTCGCCCTTGCGCTTGCGCTCGGCGGCGATATAGGTGAGGGCGTCGTCGTAGTAGCCGCGGGTGATGGCGGTATTGAGCAGATAGTCGAGCGACTCCTGGCTCTTGGTGCGCTCATAGACCTTGCCATAGAGGATATAGGGGTCGCCCTTGGCGGCAGCGCGGGCGGCGTCGGCCTGGAGCTGTCCGTAGAAGCTGCTGAGCTGGCCGCTATGGTTGTGCTTCATGCAGCGTTCCACAAACGCCATCGCCTCGCCGTAGCGGTTGTCTTCGGCCAGGATGCCAGCCTTCTTGATGATGAGGCGGTAGCTGCCGGGCAGATTGCTCACGCCGCGGTCGGCCACGTCGATGGCTTCGCTGCGGCGACCCTGCTGCAGGAGCAGGTTGCAGAGCATCAGATAGTGCTCTTCCTTCTTGGGGTCGTTGTTGACCAGTTGCTGCAGCGACTCTATGGCGCCGTTCTTGTCGCCCGCCTTGCGGTCGGCTATGGCGCGCTGTTCAAGGCGGTAGTTCAGGTCTTTCTTCAGCTGGGCGTCGTTGGGGTAGATATGGCAGAGGCGCTCCAGCAGACGGTCTGCCTCCACATAGTTCTTCTGCTTGCGGTAGAGGTTGATTTTGCGGCGCCAGAGTCCTTTCCAGTAGGGGTGTATCTCGAGCAGCTCGTTGACGTAGCAGATGGCGCTCGAGTAGTTGCGTGTCTCTTCCTCGACATTGATGATGAGCTGCTTGGCCTCGACGTTGGCGTTGTTGTCACGCAGGGCGCGCACCAGATAGAAGCGGGCGTCGTCGTAGGACTTCTTGTGGTAGTAGTAGCGGCCGGCGAGCTCGTTGAGCGTCGACACGTCGGGGTAGCGCTTCAGACCTTCGTCGAGCAGACGCTTGCCGCCCTCCCAGTTGCCGCGCTTGAAGGCGGCGCGCACCGTGGCGTCGTAGTAGTCGGGCAGATGGATGTCCTTGGTCTTCACTATCGACTGTGCCTGCACCTGTGCAGGGGTGAACGCAAGTGCCGAGGCTGCCAGCATCAGGGTCAGCGCCATGCCGCATATCTGTGGTTTATGTATTTTCATCATCATGACTTTGGTTTTGGTTCTTTATTCGGTGGTTTGGGTGGCTATATTGATGTCGGGGCCGGGACTGTTGTCGGCCTGGCCCTGAGCGTTGCCGCTGTTGGGGTTGTTGAAGCCCTTGCGCTGCATCTCGCCCCATACGATACGCTTACCCATGATAAACTTGAGGTAGCCGCGCAGCGAGAAGAGCATGATGAAGGGGTGGTAGAAGAAGGGCTCGAGCAGGGCAGCGAGCACGAGTCGCAGATAGCTCCAGCCGCGCATGCGGGTCTGCAGATAGTCGTAATAGATGACGACAAACGAGAGCTGGAAGCAGAAGATATACATCATCAGGAAGATAATCCAGGCTGTGTCCCAGTTGACGCCGCCTGTGAAGGCGAGGTACAGGAATACGCAGAAACCTACCAGCTCGATGACGGGAGCGATAAACTCGAAGATGAAGAGGTAGGGCATCGTGATGAGTCCCAGCTGACGGTACTTCTTCTTGAACATCATGCGGTAATACTTGGCAAATGTCTGTATCAGGCCGTGTCCCCAGCGTACACGCTGGCGGTACAGCATGCGTAGGTTTGACGGACCTTCCGTCCAGCAGCAGGTCTGGGGTATCTGTATCACGCGGTAGGGCTTGTCGAAGTCGCAGCAGTAGCCTATCATGCGGGTAAGCATGTCCATATCCTCTGCCAGCGAGTCGGCAGAGTATCCGCCGGCGTTGATGGCTATCTCGGTGTCAAACATACCGTAACCTCCCGATACGTTGGGCATGGCGTTGATGTTGCTCCAGCCCATCTTGCCTATCATGAACGAACGCAGATACTCCAGTGTCTGGAAGAGAGGGATGGGCGACCAGGGTATGCGGTACTTGATGAGCTCGCCGTTGACCACCTTGCAGGCATTGGAGATGTTCATCACACCCGAGACCGCTATCACGTGCTTCTCTTCGACCATAGGGCGCACACACATGCGGATGGCGTTCTTGGAGAGGATACAGTCTACGTCGGTATTGATGAAGTAGGGATAGTTGGCTACGTTCAGACCGGCGTTCACGGGGTCTGCCTTGGTACCACCGTTCTCCTTGTCCACCACGCGCAGTTTCTCATACTCCTTACGGTTGGAGATAAACATGCGCTTGAAGGGTTTGGCGATGATGCGCTGCTTGTAGAGATAGGGCACTTCGACGAGGTCAAACTCCTCAATCATCTTCTCCAGCGTGCGGTCCTTGCTACCGTCGTTGACGATGATGACCTCAAACTTGGGCCAGTCTTGCGAGAGCAGCGACTTTACGTTGTCCACGATGGTGTTTTCCTCGTTGTAGGCGGGAGCCACGATAGACACACCGGGGGTATAGGGCGAGTTGTCGAATATCTTCTTCACGTAGATGTCGCTCAGGGAGTGGCGTGAGCGGCGTGTCTCTCTGAACGACAGGGCCACCAGCATCACGTAGCTGAACATCAGCGCCATCGAGTAGAAGAAGACGAGATATCCGTAGGTGTATAATAAAATCTCTTTCATCGTGCCAAATTCTTGATATAACTGTCAAACACTCTAACCTGCTTGAAGAGGAAACTGTCGTCCTTGTCGGTACACTCTCTTTCCAGGCGTTCAAACTCTTCCATGCCCTTCTCGCCATACAGGCTGAGCGACATGATGATGTTGAGCTTGGTCGACTGGACCTTGGACTCGCTCCATGCTTTCAGGAAGAAGGGGATGGCGCGGCCCGTATTGAATGACACCAGGGCGCGGAGGATAAACAGGCGCAGATGCTCGTTCTGATGGGCGTAGGCAGCCATGAGCAGCGGCTCTGCTGATACCAGATGGGCCTTGATGATACACTCTATGGTAGCCTGGCGTACCACCTGACTCTTGTGGGCCAGGTATTTCTTCATGTTGTCGATATCCTCGGCTGTGCCCCAGTAGCCCACCTCTCTGATCAGACAGGCTTGCAGCTTCTCGTTCTCACACTCGGCGATGATAGGGGGCAGCGAGGGCATCTCCTTGTTGGCTATATGGCGTGCTCTCATCAGGAAGTGTATTTCCAGAGCGTCCCATTCGCGCCACTCGTAGTTGCGCAGCTCGCTCTCCATGAAGAATCTGAAGGGATTGTAGTCGCTCAGCCACAGATAGTACATACGTGTCTCCTTGCGGATGACCTGGTTGACGGAGTTGAGCAGGCGCACCAGCACCGACTCGGGCAGGTCAATCATCATGAACTGGGAGATCTGCAGCGCGCGACGCCTGTTGGTGCGCGAGCCGAACACGAGCATACGCTCCATGAACTCTTCGATGGCGAGGGCGTCGCAGAGGGTGCGCACGTTGCGGTAGTTGTACTCGTTGTAGTAGTCCGACTTGACCTGCACCAGCAGCATGCACAACGCAAACATGTACTTGGGCTTCTTGCGGCGGGCTATGTCGCGGGTGGTGAGGCCTATGCGCTCGTCGATCTCGTTGCGGGTGAGCTTGTCCTTACTGAGTGTTATCTCGCAGAAGATGTCGTAGAAACGCTTGTAGTAGCGGTTGTAGATGCGGTTGCGTCGGCCCTCGAAATGCTTGTTGACACTGATAGAAATGGTAAAGAGGACCATCGATATACAGCAGATGAGAATCATGAAGATGCTGACACGCACCACGAAGGGATAGTTGAAGAAGCCGTTGTACCACATGGTGAGCACATAGCCCATGTAGTCGATGGGGAGAAGTCGCGGGTGCGCATACGGTCCATGATGCTGTCTGCAAAGACTTGCGGGCAGCACAATAAGGTCATAGACAGTGTAAGCACTATTCGCTTTATTGCTCTCATTTCAGTTGTTCTCAGTTTCCTTGTTGGTTGAGGCAGTCTGTTGATACAATGCCAAGAATTTGAAATTCTGTTTATTCCGTTTATAAGCGCATCTATATTGATTTATGTTTGCGCCTATATTAATTATGTGCAAAGTTATGCGATTATTTGTAAAATCTATCCTTTCTGTCCTTTTTTTTTCATTTTTGCAGCATTTTTAGGCAAAAACCGCGGCCATCGTCGTGTTTTCTGCCATTCTAAGCAGTTGGTTTTGAGACCATTTGCACATCGTCCGCTTGCGCAAAAAGTTGCGCAACCCTTGTCCCGAAGACCTGCGAAATTGGCGCAAATTTGTCGCAGACATCCTCCGTCCTCTCCGCCGCATCCTCCGTCTTCTCCGTCACATCCTCCGTCTTTTTTGCCGATACTCTTCAACTTCTTCGCCGCTTCATCCGTCTTGACCGCCATATCCTCCATCTTGCCTCCGCCCCCACTCATCTTCTCCGCCGCTTCGGCTGTCTTGCTCGCCATTCTGGCCCTCCTGTCCGCCACCGCGCCAATCTTGCTCGCTACCAACTATATGTTGATTTCAGGGCATGAAATAATGATTGCAAAGCATGATTTCCTTATTTCGTGCCCCGAAACGACTGTTTCGCGCCTTGCAATTATCCTCAAGAGGGCTGCGGGCGCAATGGCGCTGGTGTCGGCGCAAGGCGTCGCGGACGCGGGCGAAATAGTAATTACTATAAATAGAATATAGTTAAACATACTTAATTTCGCCGTCGTCCCTCCGCATATCCTTTCCTCTCTGCAGCATGGCAGAGATGGCTCTGGGTGCCAGCCTTTGACTCCCGCAGGAGTCTCGGGCGTGGTTGTTGGTGGCGAAAAGTATAAGTATATGTAATACAATGTGATGCGCGCTGCGCAGAATGTGCGCTCTGCCAATCGTCAAGTAGCTGTGTCCGTCTTGCCGACCATCACGCTTGGCATCAAAGTCATCTCTGCGCCCGTCGCGCGCGTGTTTATGATTGTTAACAATCGTCGCGCTTGATGTGTTAATTGTTGCAAATGACCCCAGAGCCATCTCTGCTCCTTTTGTCCATCCCTTCTGTCGTTACCTCTCCATTGCAGGACGATTAAAAAAACATTGAATGCACGCTGAAAGTCATCACGACCTTGGTGGAATTGTGTGCTGTGTACGTACACAGCGACTTCGCCCACACGATTTTGCGTTAAAAGCGAAAAAAAGTTCAAGAAAATTTGCACGAAACATTGATTTTTTGTTAAATTTGCGGCCATAAAACCAACGTATGCTAAACTCGGACGCGTCCGGGGCCAGCCCAACGCAATAAAACCTCATTATAAAAAATTGAAGAATTAGCACTAAACGTCTATTCTTATATGTCTAACTTAAAATAATAATGTTCAACGCTATGAATGAAAAGCAATTGTTAAGATTGTGCTTTTCTGCAGCCTTGTGCATGGGTACTCTGAGTGTCAGTGCCGCTTCTACGGAAGCCACAGGCAGCTACTACTCTGTACAGCAGGCTAATGTAAAGCAGGTTAGCGGACAGGTACTCGACGAGAACGGCGAGCCCATCATCGGAGCAACCGTTACACTGAAGGGAACCAAGACCGCAGTGCCAACCGACGTAGATGGTAACTTCTCATTGAAGGCTCCAGCAGGTAGTAAACTTGTCATTACCTATCTGGGTTACTCCACAGTGGAAGTCAATGCCGGCGAAGGCATCAAAGTAACCATGAAGCCCGATACCGAGGTGCTGAATGAAGTTGTGGTAACAGCTCTGGGTATCAAGAAAGAAGCCAAATCACTTTCGTACAACGTACAGCAGCTTGGCGGAGATGCTGTAACAAAAGTCAAGGATGCCAACTTTGTCAACTCTCTCAATGGTAAAGTAGCCGGTGTCCAGTTTACTACTGGTTCTGCCGGCGTCGGCGGTTCTACCCGTGTCGTTATGCGTGGTGCCAAGTCACTCACCGGCAACAACGGCGTACTCTATGTCATCGACGGTATACCCATGAATGACCTCAAGGGTAGCCAGCCCGAGGGAATCTTCGAGGGTGCCGGCCAGACAGGTGATGCCGTGTCTACCATGAACCCCGATGACATCGAGAGCATCAACGTGCTCACCGGTCCTTCGGCTGCCGCCCTCTATGGTGCCAACGCCGCCAACGGTGTCATCCTCGTTACCACCAAGAAGGGTAAGAAGGGTCATATGGACGTTACCTACAGCGGCAGCTTCCAGTTTTCTGAGCCCTTTGTGATGCACGAGTTCCAGAACCAGTATGGTCCTACCGAGGCCAACTCCTACTTCAGCTGGGGTAGCAAGCTCGCCACTCCTTCAAGCTATAGCCCTAAAGATTTCTTCCAGACCGGTACCAACATCTCTAATAATGTAAGCCTCTCTGTAGGTTCTGACCACAACCAGACCTATCTCTCTTTGGGTTCGACCAATGCCCAGGGCATCATCCACAGCAATGACCTGGACCGTTACAATGTAGCTTTCCGCAACACCACAACTGCATTGAACGACAAGCTGACCATCGACTTCAGCTATATGCTCTCTACCGCCAAGGAGCAGAACATGCTGTCACAGGGACAGTATCACAACCCGCTGGTTGCCGTCTACCTCTTCCCCGCAGGCGACGACTTCAGCAAGCTCGGCTACTATGAGCGCTATGATACCAACCGCAACTTCCCAGTACAGTACTGGCCCTACGCCAACGATATGAGTATGGAGAACCCCTACTGGCAGACTGAGCGCGAGCGCTATATCAACCACAAGACCCGCAATCAGATCTCGCTCTCTCTCAACTACAAGATCAACAGCTGGCTCGACGTGACCGGTCGTGTGAAGTACGACAACAGCCACAACCGCTCCGAGTACAAGTTCTTCGCTTCTACCAACCAGTTGTATGCCTCTAAGTATGGCGCATACAAGAATCTGACCGAAGACTATACCACACTCTACGCCGAGGCATTCCTCAAGGCCAACAAGTATTTCTGCAATGAGACATGGAATGTGTCTGGTGTGCTGGGTACCAACTATACACAGAACGACTACAAGCCTTTCGGTTTTGAGGGCCATCTGCTGGGTACCCCCAATATCTTTACCTTTGAAAACGTGAAGACCAGCGATGCCACCTTCAAGAAATATCAGGATGACGGCTACCGTACCCGTCTGGAGAGCGTATTTGCTACTGCCCAGATAGGCTACAAGGGTATGGCTTATGTAGACCTCACCGCCCGCAATGACTGGTCATCCAAGCTCGAAGACAACTTCTTCTACTGGTCTGCCGGTATCTCTGGCATCTGGACCGACATCTTCCCTGTCATCAAGAGCAACAAGTGGCTCAACTACTTCAAGACCCGCCTCTCTTATGCTGAGGTAGGTAATGAGCCTAACAATCCTTATCTCAAGCGCGGCGGTTACACCATCAACCCCACTACCGGTCGCCCTGAGACCACTACCGTCTTCTATGATGACCTCAAGCCCGAGCGCACCAAGTCTTGGGAGTTGGGTCTCGACTTCGTCCTCTTCCAGAACAAGTTGAAGGTCAACGCCACTCTCTATAAGTCGGCTACCTATGACCAGTTCTTCAACGTGCCTATGTCTTCATCTACCGGTTATACCAGCATCTGGACCAACGGTGGCCGCGTAGACAACAAGGGTATCGAACTCTCTGCCCGCTTCAGCCAGCCACTCGGCCCCGTAGACTGGGAGACCTATATGACCTGGACTCTCAACCGCAACGAAATCAAGGAGATGCTCCACGGATGGAAGAACCCCATCGACGGCCAGCTCTACGACCTCGACGTGATGTATCCCGCCAGCACTTCAGGTTATCAGAACCGTCTGCAGGTAGGTGGCTCTATGAGCGACATCTGGGTACGCACACTCAAGACCGACGAGCACGGAGCCATCTATGTCGACTCTGACACCAAGACCGTAGAGGCCAGCCCCAACGGCAACCAGTATTATGCTTATGCCGGCAAGGCCACACCTAATTACAACCTCTCTTGGGGCAATAGCTTCAGCTGGAAGGGTCTCAACCTCAGCTTCCTCTTCACTTACCGCAATGGTGGCGTGGTAGTCTCTGAGACACAGGCCATCCTCGACTACTATGGCGCTTCCAAGGCTTCTCAGGATGCCCGCAACAACGGTGGTGCCATCGTCAATGGCAAGCCCATCCCCGCTCAGGCTTACTATCAGGTAGTGGGTAACCCCACCAAGACCATCGATGCCATGTACACCTACAGTGCTACCAACCTGCGTCTGCAGGAACTGAGCCTCGGCTATGATGTGCCAATCACCAAGTATGTCAACTGGATCAAGGGTCTCAACCTCTCATTTGTAGCCCACAACCTGTGGATGCTCTACAACAAGGCTCCATTTGATCCTGAACTTACATCCAACACAGGAACCTACTATCAGGGCGTAGACTACTTCATGCAGCCAAGCCTCCGCAACTTAGGTTTCTCTGTTAAAGTTAAATTCTAACAAGGAGATAATACACTATGAAATCAATCATCAAATATACATTGATAGGAGCCTTTACCATGAGCTTGGCTACAGCATGTACCAACTCGTTTGAGGATATCAATACCAATCCCAATGAGGCTCACGACAAAGATATGGAGAAAGACAACCTGAGCACAGGTGCCTTCTTCACCCAGATGCAGAACAATGTGGTGCTCTATAAGGACGGTGCCGGCAACGAGTCTTCTGACTATCAGGTCTGCCAGGGTCTCTCTCATGACCTCTATTCAGGCTATATCGGTCCGACCGGTACCTGGGCCAGCGGCTCTCACAACGGTACTTACAAGATGACATGGTATGAGCAGATGTTTACCAAGCCATTCTCTCGCGTCATGCCCGCATGGCAGAGTCTGGTAAAGGCAGCCGAGAAGGGCAACCAGCCCGAAATCAAGGCTCTGGCAGACATCATTAAGGTTGAGGCTATGCACCGTGTCACCGACACCTATGGCCCTATACCTTATATCAATTATGGTAGCGGTTCGCTGGGAACTGCCTTCGACAGCCAGCAGGAAGTGTACAAGAAGTTCTTTGCCGAGCTCGACGATGCCATCGACGTGCTCACTCCTCTGGCCAGCGCCGGTGCTACTCTGATGCAGGACTACGACAATGTCTATGATGGCAGTGTCAAGAACTGGGTCAAGTTTGCCAACACTCTGCGTCTGCGTCTTGCTATCCGTGTGGCTTATGCCGATGCAGCCCTCGCCAGAACCGAGGCTGAAAAATCCATCAACAATGTCATCGGCGTCATCGAGGCTGTAGACGAACACGCCGAACTGCTCCACAGCAAGCTCAACTACTATCATCCCAACTATGATATGCAGGAGACCTTCAATGCCGGTGAAATCCGTATGAGTGCAGCCATGGACTCTTACATGAACGGTTACAACGACCCCCGTCGTACCGCCTACTTCAAGACTGCTGCCGACGACGGTGGCTATCATGGTGTGCGCTGTGGTACGGGCAACATCAGCTCTAAGGTCAGTGCCTATGCCGGAGCCAAGATTTCCAAGCTCAATATCGACAAGACCACAACTCCTATCGTGTGGATGACAGCTGCCGAGAGCTACTTCCTCCGTGCCGAGGGCGCTCTGCGTGGCTGGAACATGGGTGGTACAGCCCAGCACTTCTATGAGGCTGGTGTGAAAATCTCTTTCCAAGAGGCTGGCGTCTCTGGCGCTGACAACTATCTCGCCAACGACGAACTGACTCCCGCTGCCTATGAAGACAAGACCGGCGACGGCAACGATGCCGCTTCTCCCAGTTCTATCACCATCGCTTGGGACGAGAGCGCTGGCTTTGAGAAGAACCTCGAGCGCATCATCACCCAGAAGTGGATAGCTATGTATCCCGATGGCCCTGAAGGATGGTCTGAATTCCGTCGTACAGGTTATCCCAAGCTGTTCCCCGTGGTACGCAATGACAGCAATGGCAAGATAAGCACCAGCGTACAGATACGCCGACTGCCTTATCCACAGTCAGAGTACACCACCAACAGCGCTGCTGTCAACTCAGCAGTAAGCGTACTCAACGGCGAGTCTAACAATGGTACCGGCGACAACGGTGGCACCACTCTCTGGTGGGACAAGAAGTCACATTAATATTAATAATGTATATTAAAGATAGAACCAATATGAAATTCAGAATATTTTTCAGCGCTGCCGTAGTAGCCTCTATGGTGTTTGGGGGTCTCACAAGCTGTGATACCGACACCGAGGCCAATACCGTTCAGGGTTTGAAGACCTATGACGAGCAATATTACAAGAATCTCCGTGCGTACAAGAAGAGCGACCACGAGATCTGCTATGTTTACTATCAGAACTGGGCACCTCTCGAGGGTGTGGAAGGTAGCAAGGACCCCGCCTCTTGGGGCGAGCGTCTCGTCGGACTGCCCGACTCGCTCGATATCTGCAACCTCTGGATAGGTATTCCTACCCCAGAGACCCATCCTGTGGCTTACGCTGATATGCGCTACTGCCAGGAGAAACTGGGTACACGCTTTGTGTTCCATGCCGATGCCTCTAACTGGAACCACGCCGTGTGGTATCGTGACGAGAATATGAATGTAGACCAGAACACCATCGTAGACCTGCGTGAAGACCGTAGCGAGGAAGCTCTGCGTGCCTATGCCCGATGGGCTGTCGATACCGTGGTAAAATGTGGTCTCGATGGCGTAGACTTCGACTACGAGGGATGGGACAGCAACTCTATGTACATCGTTGCCGATGAGTGCAACAAGTATTTCGGTCCCGAAGGCAAGTGGGCAGAGAAGCTGTTCATGATAGACTATTTCGGCATCTGCCCCGGTGACAACTGCGAACCCTATTGCGACTACCTCATCAAGCAGGCATATAGCGGCCAGGGTGCTACCGGCATGGGCGCTCCCGCAGGCTGGCCCGAGGAGAAGCACCTCTACATCGAGGCGTTTCATCAGAAACCCGACGGTGGCATGATCTGGAACTATGCCCGCTGGGAGCCCGCAAAGGGTCATAAGGGCGGCGTAGGTAGCTACTCTACCCGTTTCAACTACAACCAGTCTAAGAACGGACAGCCCTATCAGGCTCTGCGTGAGGCCATTCAGATTATGAATCCCGCGTTGAATAAATAAACGTATCAACACTACAATAAACAGAAACAATAATGAATATCAAGTATAGTTTAATGTCGGCAGCCCTGCTGATCATGGCAGGCGGTACAGTACTGACTGGCTGTAATGCTGAGGGCGACGACTTCGATTATGGCAAGAACGGACTTCTGGTAGTAGGTACCGAGGTTACTCCCGTTCAGAAATTTGTGGTTGAGGATACCCCTTCTTCGTATCCTATCTCTATCCAGGCAACCAGCAAGGTAGAAAGTGATGTTAAGGTTTCACTCGCCATCGATACTGCATTGGTATCGCAGTACAACCTTAAGAATGGTAGCTCTTACTATGGCATACCATTGGACTGTGTAGAACTCGAGAACAGCGAGGTAACCATCAAGGCTGGTAGCGCTGTATCTACAGCCACTGCTGTCAAGGTGGTAAGCACCGAGTCATTTGTCGAGGGACGCAGCTACATGATTCCTGTTACCATCAAGGCCGTATCTGGTGGCAATCTGGATGTCGTTGAGGCTTCGCGCACTCTCTTCATCCGCATCTCACGTGTGCTCAACTTCCACCATATGTCATACACCTCTACCGCTTCATCCAACTTCATCTTTGATGAGAGCAAGAAGGTAGACCTGGGCAACTACACCATCCAGTTCAAGTTCTATGCCAACGGCTTCGGATATGCCGGTAACATCCAGCGTGTGCTGGCTATCGAGGGTGCCAATGAGGAAATGGCCAATATGTTCCGCTTTGGTGAGTCTGGTTCTGCTGGTGGCGACATCCTCCAGTGGATTTATCCCGGTGGCGGTATGTTCTCTACCACTCACTTTGCTGCCCGTCGCTGGTATCTCGTGACCTGTACCTACAACGGCTCCGACTTCAATATGTATGTAGATGACAACCCCTCACCCGAAGCCAATGCGTCTGTATCAGGCAAGTCTACTCCCTTCCAGCGTTTCGAGCTGGGTATGTCTTGGGGTAACTACTATGCCAGCCAGTACTTCAGCGGTCGTCTGGCTGAGATTCGTCTGTGGAACAAGGCCCTCTCTCCCAGCACCATCGCTACCACTCTCTGTGGCGTAGACCCCAACTCTGATGGTCTCGTGGCTTACTGGAAGATGAACCAGACAGAGGGCTATGTCATCAAGGACGTTTCTAACCACGGTTATGACATGGACTGGAAGAATACCGTGCGCGACAAGAACGAGAGCGGTAATCTCTCAGCTACAACCGATGCTTATCAGGGTATCTCTTGGGGCATAGACGAAAACAACAAGTGTTCTGAGTAATCAAAGGAGGATAGTAACAATGAAAAATATAATCAAATCAGCAGCCCTCGGTGTCTTGGCAGTAGCCGGCATCACGATGGCATCATGCTCGAGCGATACCGTATATGACGTGGTAGGCAATCCCAACAACCTCGTTTATTTTAAGGCTAACGCCAACAATACCTTTACTGGTGCCGTAGCCCATACTCCTATAGGAGACTTCGGTTCGCTCAAGGGAGAATTTCCTGTAAAGGTTCAGCGTGCCCCAAGCCAGAATTGCAAGGTATATGTAGTCTCAGATCCCAGTCTGGTTGAAGCCTACAACGCCGAGCATAACACTTCTTATGTTGCTCTTCCCGAGTCTGCTGTTACATTCGAGAACCAGAACGTCACGGTAGAAGCAGGAAAGACGGATGCAAGCGATACCGTGAAGGTAACTCTCAATGAGAGTGCTCTGGCTTCGCTCACCGAGAAGGCTTATATGATGGCTGTCAAGGTAGGTACTGCTGAGGGAGAACTTAAGGGCAGCGAGGAGCGTGGCGTAGGCTATCTCATCGTGAACACAGAGACCAAACTCGTCAAGGATATTTCTTCTAAAGATGACGTTGTAGGAACTCTCCTTACTGATTATACTGGCTGGAACGCCAAGTATGACAGCGGTGTAGATATTACCGCCAGCGAACTCTTTGATGGTGACCTGACCAATGGCGCTGGTCTCCGTGCCGACGGCAATGATGGCAAGACCAAGGTAGTCATCGTGGATATGGGCGGCAATAAGTCTGTCAGCGGTTTCCGATTCTCACGCTACTACAAGTCCTGGTATGGCGGATGGTGGTATGATGAGTACTATTTCTCTGCTGTCAAGATTGAGTTGAGCAAAGATGGTGTCAACTGGGATGAGGCTGGTACCGTCACAGAGAGCGAAATGCCCAAGAACGGAGGTTACCAGTACTGTTCGTTCTATGGTGGTGTGTCAGCACGCTACATACGCCTCTCTATTGAGAGTGGCTCTTCTTCAGTATCAAGTCTTGCCGAATTAGGCGTATATGTAGCCAACTGATAGATAAGCAAGAATACACCTAACGGGCTAATGACCGTAGGGGTTCAATATTAAGGGGTGCCTGGTCGATATGAAGACCAGGCACCCCTTTTATCAATGTCTCTCTGATTGTTCTGATTGTTGCTGCTGCAACTGTTTCTACCACCCGACCAGCAGCCCTCTATGGGCGCTTGAGTATCACTTTGCCTTTGTAGACTGTGTCGGCGGCGCTGTCGAGGTCGTCCAGCAGCTGTGCCTTGGCGGCGGGATAGGTGCCGCGTCGCAGGATGAGGGTGTTGGTCTGCTTGACGGTGCGCCCCTCTACGCTTACGGTTGATGTGAAGGAGCCTATCTCGTTGCTTATGCTTACCGGCTTGGGCGTAGCCTCTACCATACATCCTTCGGGCAGCGTCATCTCGATAATCTCCACGTTCTTGAAGCCTTGATCTATGTAGATTTCGTGCTTGCGGTCGCGCGCTATGTGACTCGGGACAAAGTTGCTGTGCAGCGGGTTGACGGTGGCAAAAAGGCGGGCACGCGTGCTGGTGGCTATCTGCACCTGGTCGGCCTCGACCGAGGCTGAAATGAGGGGCAGAAGATCACGCCCGCCCTCGCCCTTGCGGTAGCCCATCCTCGCCACAGCCCGCTTTATGTTGCCAAAGGGCAGACTGTAAGCCCTTGCAGCCGCATTGATGCGGTCTTTCTCGCTCTTCTTGAGCCAGCCATAGAGCCTGGTGTAGCGATGACAGCTATAGCTGTCGATGATGTTTATGCTGCCGGTGCCGTCGGGGCGGAAAACGGTCTTCACCTTGGTAGTGCGCAGATTGAGCGTATCGGCATAGTCGGGCAGGATGACCCTGTGTCCGCCCTTGTCGCTTATCTCTACCGCCTCGTGTCCCGCTATGTCGTCGTGGGTATAGCCCAGCGGTATCTCTGGGTTGGTACACTCCATCCATATCACCCCTTTGGAGGTGGGTACCTTGAGGATGACGTGGTTGAGCTGCTGGAAGTTGGGCAGGTCGATGAGCCTGTCATACTTGGTGCTGATGAGCGTATAGGTCGAAGCCACGCCCGCTTCTGCCAGCATGGCCTTCATCAGATTGGTAAGTGCCTTGCAGTCGCCGAAACCTTTACGCCACACAAACTCGGCAGCCAGCGGGCGGTAGCCGCCTATACCCAGCTGGATGCTCACATAGCGGGTGTGGCGGCGCAGCAGGTTGTAGAGCACCCTCACCTTGTCCCAGTCGGTGGCACAGGTGTCGGTGAGCTCGTGTACCTTGGCCCGGGCGTCGTCGGGCAGCACGTCCATGCCCTGGCAGAGGCTGTTTATCCACAGTCCAAACTCTTCCCACGACTTCATGCTGCCCTGTGTGCCGTAATAATCAAGTTTCTCTGGCACGAAGAGCACTTTGGGAATCTGCCGCAGCAGCGGTTTGCTGAACTCCTCATAGACTATCTCTCCCTGGTTGGCGAGCGTGAAAGTCCAGCGTTTCTTCCCCTTGGGTGTGGTGCTCTCCACGGGCTTCATGTCGGTGTCCATAGCCACATAGCGCAGGTTCATCGACGCCGGGAAGTCTATCATGTAGGTAGCCTCCTTGACCTCGGTGTCATAGGCGGGTATGGGCAAGAAGGGCGGATAGCTTATGGTGTTGTCTGTGCGGTGGTAGGTCACATCGGTGGTCACCACGATGGGGTAGAGAGGCAGGTCTATGCTCAGTTCCACGCTCTTCAGGTCGGTGACCATGTCTCCCGAGTACTCCGAATACTTCAAGTCGCCGGCTTTGTATTTCTTGTTGAACTTGCTGTTTACCCCTTCGACCACGCAGGCGAAGCGTTCAATCTTCTCCGACTTGTCGAGCGTGGTGTAGAAGTTGGCCAGCTGGCTCATGGTCTCCTTGTATATCACCACCTCGGTGTGCTCGGTCATGCGGTATTCGCTCTGCGAGATTACGTCGATGTGCACTGTCTGCTTGCGTATCTGCGCCGTGGGCTCTGCCCATGCCGCGGCAGCCCATGCCGTGACTGCGGCGATAAGCGTGATGATTCTCATGGCTTCTTCTTTAATACTATGAGGTCTTTGCTGCGCTCCACGATGTTGGCGAAGAACGTCTTCACCTCGTCGTAGCGGTTGTTGGCAAAGAAGACCTTGTTGATTTTGAAAATGGTGTTACACTTGACGACATTGTTGTCTACACCGCAGACGATGCGTGCTGTTATCTCGCGCCCCTGGGTAGCGATGTTCACGCTCTTGGGCAGTTCCTCTACCTCCCAACCCTCGGGGATGGTGATGGTGTAGAGGGTGCGCTCGGTATGGATGAAGGGAAACTCTATGGGCATCTGGCGGGTGGCGTCGGTGAACGGGTTGCTCTTGACCATGGGGTAGATGATGGGCGAGATGTAGATGTGGTCGTCTGTGGCTTCACCCTTGCGGGTAAAGGTGTAGTCCTCGCTCGCCTCGTCGCCAAACTCCTTGGCGTCGGTGGTCTTGTAGTCGGCTATACTGATGTTGTAGTCTTCCTCCTTGTCGGTCACATATTCCTTCTCGTCCTTGGCTTGCGCATAGTGGGAGCGGAACATATAGACGCCCGTACCTCGGTGTACGGCCTTGACCTTGCCCTTGAGTTCGCCGTTGGCGTCTATCGCTGCCGTCACTACATTGCTTTCGGTGTCTTTGCTTATGAGCTGCAGGTCTACCCACTTCTCGCCCTCGCCCTTGCTCAGGATACGTGCCTTGTTGACATACAGAGAGGGAGTGAACGCGTTGAAGAAGCCTTTCTCCGACGAGGCGTCGGCATACATCATCTTGCCCTCGCCCATGGGTATTCCCACCACAAAGGTGTTGAGCTTGTCCATACTGGGGTAGGTCACGGGCAGCGTGCCGGTGTTGCGTAGGCGCATCACCACGGGCACCGCCTCGATGCCGGCGTCGCGCAGCATGTTGACCATTATCAGGTTGATGTCGGCGTTGGAGCCTGTGCCCGCCTTGGCGGTCTTCGCCATCGACTGTGGGCTCAACTCGAACGTCTCGTTCCACTTGAGGTGGCTGAAGAGCAGTCGCAGCACCGCTACAGCACGTTGCTCCGTGTCGGCTATCTTGTCTATGCCCTTCTCCTTGATTTCGTCACAGTAGGGGCTTTTGCTTCCAAACTTGCTGCCAAACCAGTCGGCCTTGTGCAGCATCTCGTCTATGCGCTCCCAGGTCTCTCCGAAGTCCTTGTAGCCCACATAGGGGAAGTTGGTGGCAGTGAGCTCGGCGGTGATGCGGGCGATGTAGTCTCTCTTGCACCACACGTAGTCGTCGCCTTTGGCGGCAGGCATGTTGTTGCCCACATAGACATAGTTCTTGCTGGTAGTCTGTATCACGTCTCTGCGTTCTACGAGCCCATCGCCCAGGATGGGCTGCAGCAGTCCGGGTCCGCGCAGTTCATACCTGAACAGCAGCCACTCGGGAATGATGGATGTATATCTTGCGTGTACCACGGGTATGGGTTGTTGGGCGTTCCAGTCGTCCATCTGGTAGTAGAGGTCGCTGCTCACGTTGTACTCGTACTCGATGACCGACCCTACCTTGGCCTGGGGGATGGTAAACTTGACGCGGTCGTGGTATTCGTCGATCTTCTCGGTGAATATCATGTCGCTCTTCATCTTGGTCTTGACCACCTTGCCGTTCTCGAGGTTTACGGCGACGGCTTTGATGCCGAAAATCTTCTCATGGCCCTTGGCGCCCTGGCTGTTGTAGAGCACGTGGTCTACGTTGGCATAGTCCTTGCCTGCGTCCTTGAGTATCTTGATGCGGAAGCGGTTGGTGGTGACTTCGGTGATGTCGCCGCCGTCGAGGCGGAAGCCCACGTCGCGCAGGTTGAGCAGCACCACGGCTGCCGCCGATGAGTCTTTGTCGTAGGTGGTCATCTTCAGTTCTTCCATGGTGGGTTCGCCGAATTTGAACTTGGGCAGGCTCTGGCCCCAGGCAGCCACCGACATCAACAGGGCGGCTGTGAGCATGATGATTACAGGTTTTCTGGTCATAGTAGAATGATTTGCGTTAGATGATATTTTGCAAAGATAGTGCAAACCGAACGCCATAAGCTCGCTTAATGGCTGAGGTGCAGCCTATCTTATGCAAAGATAGTGCAAACCGAACGCCATAAGCTTGCTTGATGGCTGAGGTGCAGCCTATCTTCTGCAAAGATAGGGCAAACCGTCGTACCGACCAAGCCCATGGCGATATTTCTTACGTTTTCGCTCGATTTTTGTTGACATTCTGTCGGTGAGGGCAGGGCTGTGGCAGTCCATCTGTGCATCCCGGAAGAAAAAAGGACTGATTTCCTTTTGTTCTTCACGCCGTTTGTGCTAACTTTGTAGCATAAAACCTAAAGATATGAAGATAAGTATAAAGAAAGCATTGGTCTGCTGCCTGTTGTTTGCCGGCGTTACGGCTATGGCACAGCAGCCCGCCATCATTCCCGTACCCGACCAGATGACGGTGGGCACAGGAGCGTGGACCATCAAGAAGAGTGCAACCATCGGTTGCGACAACGCACAACTGCGGCCTGCCGCCGAGTATCTCAGCCAGATGCTCAGCCGCGCCACGGGCTATCGCTTTGCCGTCAAAAATGGCAAGGGCGACATCCGCCTTACCCTTGCCAACGAGGGCAATGCCGGTGCCTATCGTCTCAGCGTCACCGGTAAGGGAGTGACCATCGAGGGCGACACCTACCGTGGCGTCATCAACGCCATAGCCACCCTGCGCCAGCTGCTGCCCGACGACATCGAGTCACAGCAGGTGGTGGCACGCACGTGGACGGTGCCCTGTGTGACCATCACCGACGCGCCACGCTTCGAGTGGCGTGGCATGGAGCTCGACTGCTCCCGCCACTTCTTTACCGTCGACGAGGTCTACAAGCTGCTTGACGTGCTGGCGCTCTACAAGATAGACAAGATGCACTGGCACCTCACCGACGACCAGGGATGGCGCATCGAAATCAAGCGCTATCCACTCCTCACCGAGCGCGGTGCATGGCGCATCTACAACAACCAGGATACCGTGTGCATGAAGCGTGCCGCCGAGGAAGATGCACCCGACCTGCAGGTTCCTGTTGCCCGTACGCGCCGCGATGATAAGGGACGCACTCTCTATGGTGGCTTCTACACCCAGCAGCAGGTACGCGACATCGTGGCTTATGCCCAGGTGCGTGGCATCGAGATTATCCCCGAGATAGATATGCCCGGCCACAGCCTGATGGCCATCGACAACTACGACGGGCTGTCGTGCTTCAAGCAGACGGGATGGGGCAAGCTATTCACCACACCTATGTGCCCGGGCAAGGACACCATGCTCGAGTTCTGCAAGAACGTGTGGAGCGAGGTCTTCGACCTCTTCCCATCGCGCTACGTACACATCGGCGGTGACGAGGTCGACATGAAAAACTGGAAGACCTGCCCCGACTGCCAGAAGCGTATGAAGGACCATCACCTCACGACCGAGCCACAGCTGCAGGCATGGTTCAACCACTATATGGAGGACTTCTTCACCGCCCACGGCAAGACCATGATAGGCTGGGACGAGATTATCGCCGGCGGACTCACCGCCAACTCGGCCGTGATGTGGTGGCGCTCATGGGCTGCCGACTCGCCCAAGCAGACCACCTCGCATGGCAATGCGCTGATATGCTCGCCCAACTCCGAGTTCTACATCGACTATCAGGAAGACCGCAACTCTATCCCCGCCATCTACCGCTTTGACCCCGTCAAGGGACTCGACGCCAAGGAGCAGCAGCTGGTGCTGGGTGTTCAGGCCAACCTCTGGACCGAGTGGGTGCCCACGATGAACCGCGTGTGGTATCAGGCGTTCCCACGTGTGATAGCCACCGCCGAGCTGGGATGGAGCAAGCCCCAGACCATGAATATCGACGCCTTCACCAGCCGCCTCGTGGCCCATCTGCCCCGCCTGCAGAAGATGGGTGTTACCTATCGCATACCCGACCTCACTGGCTTCTACAATGTCAACGTCTTCACCGACAAGGGCGTGGTCGATGTCAAGTGTGCCGACCCCTCGGCCACCATACGCTACACTACCGATGGTAGCATACCCGGTGTCAACGCACAGCTCTACTCAGGACCGATGACCATCACCGAGACCACTCATTTTACCTTCCGCACCTTCGGCCCCGACAACCGCAAGGGGGATATGGTGAAGTGCAGCTATGTCAAGGAAGACTTGGCACCGGCTGTGACCGCCGACAGTCTGAAGGAAGGACTGCAGGTGGCATGGCACGACTACGACGGACGCGACTGTGCCGGCATAGACCAGGCTGCGCTCAACGGCACCTATGTTACCACCGGCATCCAGATACCCGCCGAGGCAAAGGGCAATATCGGACTTATCTTCAACGGATATATCGACATTCCCGCCGACGGCATCTATACCTTTGCCCTGCTCTCTGACGATGGCAGCTATCTGAAGATAGACGATACGATGGTGGCAGACAATGATGGCGAGCACAGCCCGCGCGAAATCATCGGCCAGCACGCCATGCGCCGCGGTCTCCACCCCATCTATGCCCGCTACTTCGACCACAACGGTGGTCAGCTGCGTCTGCGCGTTATGGACGACAAGGGCAACGATGTCCAGGTGCGCTTCTGCCACTAAGGCTTACCTTATTATATAGTACAGGCGCCACGTGGCGCCCGTTACTACCGACTCCATTGTCCGCAATGCCATCACCCCAGGCATTGCGGATATTTTTTTGATGCCTCGTGGTGGGGGTGGCAGATGGCGTGGTGGTCCCCCGTATCGTGGGCAGCGCCCTACGTTCCCGTTTTGCCAGCCTCCCGATTTCCCCGCGCTCCATCCCCTTCGTGCGGAGACGTCCTATAGCCATTGTAAACCATGTGTTTGGAAGTGCCGTGATTGTCATCGTCTGCTCGTATCATAAGATACGTGACCTCGTGCCTTATGATACGTGGGCTCGTAACAACTGACGCGCGGCCTCGTACCAATTGATACGAGCCACCAACTGTGGTTGGTGCGGCGGTGTGCGTGGTTGGCGCGGTGATGTGTGTGGTTGGCGCGGCGGTGTATTTGGTTGGTGCGGTGATGTGTTTGGTTGGCGTAGTCGTGACCATCGCCGTTAATCGCCATCGGCCGATACTCACATCCGCACCGTCCGATACCCATGTCGATACCGTCCGATGCGGATGTCGATATCGGACGGTGCGCATCATCAACTATGGTCACCACGGTGGTGTGCGTGGTTGATACGGTGGTGTGTTTGGTTGGAGTGGTGTCGTGCGTGGTTGGTGTAGCGGTGTGCGTGGTTGATGCGGCGGTGTGCGTGGTCGGTGTGGTTTTGTGTTTGGTTGGTGCGGTGTCGTGCGTGGTCGGTGTGGTTTTGTGTTTGGTTAGTGCGGTTTTGTGTTTGGTTGGCGTGGTGGTGTGCGTGGTCGGTGCGGCGGTGTGTGTGGTTGGCATGGTGTCGTGTGTGAATGATGTGGCTTTGTAATTGGTAGTCAGCCGGAACGCACCCTGCAGCAACTCTGTAGGAGTTGCGATTTCATAGCCCAGGGTTGCGGGCGAAGCACGCTACCCTGGGTAGCTGCCCCACTAATGTGGCAACGCTGTAAGTGTTGCGATTAGCCGTAGGCGTTACCCATAGCAGGATAATTGTCAAAAATAGGTTGGTGGAAATAATAAGATTGAGTATAACGCCTTCGGCTAATCGCAACTCCTACAGAGTTGCTACACCTTATTATATATATACCCAGGGTAGAGGCGCTGCGCACCTCAACCCTGGGCTGGGGAAACGCAACTCCTACAGAGTTGCCGCTGCTTGCGGGCTGCTTGCGCTGCGCCGTCGCAATTAGACGCAAAAAGCCCGCCATCTTCGCTTGGGCTGCGATGATGGCGGGCTTGAAGGATATTGGGGTCAGTTTACTTCACGGGAACGAGCCAGAAGGTTACGCTGTAGTCGCCATACTTGAGGCGATACTCGGGCTGGGCTTCAGCCGCGCGTGACCATGAGTCTACACCACCCACTCCGGCTTGCTTCTTGTCTATGCACAGCTCGGTATACTTGGACTTGGGCAACTGGGCAGCGTGGCGCTGCTTCTTCTTGTCGCCCTCGTCGAGGTCGGAGATGTTGTAGTGGAGTGCAGAGGCAGAGAAGGGCGCGTCGGCCACAATCTTCAGACCCTTGCCCTCGGTGGTAGTCTGGTTCCACCAGCGTATGCCGGTCTTTGTACCGGTCTCCTGCGGACGTATGTAGGGATAGAACTGCTCGTCGGCGGTCTGAGTATAGATGCCAAGACGCTGAGAAGAGCAGCGGTCGATATAGTTCTCGTTGGGGCCGAGGCCATAGAAGTGGCTCTGGTCCATCTGGTAAGGCATGTCGAGTTTCATACCGAAGCGCATGAGGTTGCCCACCTCTGCACCGGGAGTGGCCTTGAAGTCCTGGGTGACGCGTATCTGTCCGTCGGCACCAATGAGGTAAGACAGAGTAAGTGTTCCCTTGACCTCGGGCATATCATAAACGACCTTAACCGATGCTGAGTTCTTGCCCTTCTCGACCTCGGTAGACCTGAGGTTGATGACGGGGTTGCGCCAAACCACGTAGTGACGCTGCAGGTTGGCACCCATATCGTTGTCGGTCACTGCACGCCAGAAGTTGGGCTTCAGCATACCGCCCTCGCCGAGCATAGACACGCCATCGACCTCGTAGCGGTTGATGTAGCTGGTGGCGGGGTCGAACTCTACCACGAAGTTGCTGCCCTGAATGCGCAGAGGAGCACCCTTCTTGTTGGCTACCTTGACCTTGCCCTTGGCTGTGCCGATGAGTCCGTCGGCGTTGAGCTCGGGCTTGGCGTCCTTCTCGGCGATGGCTATCTGGGCGTAAGCCATGGTCTGTCCCTTGGCGATGAGATGTTCGGCACTCTTGGTCTTGAAGTCGATGTTGAGCATCACCTCGGCATTGGCGTCGATACCGTCGAGCTTGTAGGGCAGAGTGTAAATCACCTTCTGCTGGGGAGTCACATCGAGGTTGGCTATCTCGCCCTGCTGTACGGCCTTGCCATCGGCGAGGAGAGTCCAGCACAGCTTGTAGTTGTCGATGTTGCGGAAGAAGTTCTCATTGTAAACCTCTATCTTGCCAGCCTTGGCGTCGATGGCCTTTGCCCATACGTTCTGATACTGGTAACCGACCTCGTAGGCATGAGGATTGAGTTTGCGGTCGGGGCTGATGAAGCCATTGTTGTTGAAGTTCTTGTCATCATTGCTGTCCCAGTCGTTGTAGTCGCCGGCATAGGCAAAGATTTCCACACCGTTGGCATCTTTCTTGCGGAGAGCCTGGTCTACGAAGTCCCAGATGAAACCACCCTGGTACTTGGGGTACTTGCGGATGATGTCCCAGTACTCCTTGAAGTTGCCCTGGCTGTTGCCCATAGCGTGGGCATACTCGCACTGGAAGAAAGGCTTCTTGGCCTTCTCGTCGGTGCGCTTGCAGTACTCCTCACTCTCCTTCAGGCCGAGGTACATGGGGCAGTAGAAGTCGGAGTCGGAGTTCCATCGGCCGCGCTCCCAATGTATGGGACGGCTGGGATCGAACTCCTTGACCCATTTATAGGCATTCTCGAAGTTCACACTCTCTGCCGTCTCGTTGCCGAGTGACCAGATGATGACGCTGGGATGGTTGAAATACATGTGTACGTTATGCTCATTGCGCTCCATTATCTGTTTGGCGTACTCGGGCTTACGAGAGAAAGCGGTCTCTTCGTAGCCAAGACCGTGGCTCTCCTGATTGGCCTCGGCGAGGACATAGATACCGTACTCGTCGCAGAGGTCGTAGAAGCGAGGGTCAGAAGGATAGTGACAGGTGCGGACAGCATTGATGTTGAGCTGCTTCATAATCTTGATGTCCTGCAACATGCGCTCCACGCTTACCACGTATCCGCCGTCGGGGTCAATCTCGTGACGGTTGGCGCCCTTGAGGAGAATGGGCTGGCCATTGACCAGCATCTGCGAGTTCTTGATTTCTATCTTGCGGAAGCCCACCTTCTGGGTGAGGACCTCTGTCACCTTGTCGCCGTTCTTGACTGTGGCCACGAGGGTGAAGAGGTAAGGAGTCTCGGCAGTCCACTTCTTGACATTGCGCAGCGAGAAGCGGATGGTGCCGTAGGCGTGGCGCTTGAAGTCGGCAGTGCTCTTGGCCACGGTGATGCCGTTGGCGTTGAGCAGCTCGAAGTCGATGACAGGGCGTCCGGTCACGTCGACCTTCACCTCGAGGGTACCGTCCTTGTAGTCATTGATGAGGTCGGGGGTAATTCTGAGGTCATCGATATGCACTCCGGCGTCGCGGGCGTAAAGGTAGCTCTCGCGGGCCACACCGCTGAGGCGCCAGAAGTCCTGGTCTTCGGAGTAAGAACCGTCACACCAGCGGAATGTCTGGAATGAAATGAGGTTGTCACCCTTATGGATGTAAGGGGTAATGTCGAACTCGGCAGCCACCTTGGAGTCCTCGCTGTAGCCCACGAAGCGTCCGTTGACATAGAGATACATGTTGGAAGTGACAGAGCCGAAGTGGGCTATCACCTGCTTGCCGTCCCAGTTGGCGGGGATGGTGATGATGCGGCGGTATGAACCCACGTGGTTGCGCTCGTTGGGGGTATAGGGCGGGTTGTGCTTGAAATGACCGCGCCAGACATATCCCACGTTGATATAGGCAGGGTCGCCATATCCCTGGAGCTCCCACATGCCGGGAACGTTGATTTTGCCCCATGTGCTGTCGTCGAGGTCGGTCTTGTAGAAGTCGGTAGGACGCTGGTCGGCGTTCTCTACAAACTTGAACTTCCACTTGCCGTCGAGCGAGAAAAAATTGGACGACTCGGTCTTGACGCCCTTGAGCGCCAGGTCACGGTTCTCATACGCGAAGAACTGGGTGTGCAATGGGAAACGGTTTACCGCGTTTACCTGCAAGTCTTGCCATTCAGTGAAAGTGGGCGTCACATCGGCCGCCGACACTGAAAGTGTTGCTGCAAGTGCCAATAAAAGGAATGAATTTCTCATGTAATTATTGTTAATTTAATGATAATGCATAGGTAGACATGGCAAAGATAAGCAAAAACAATGGTAACTTTGCACATAAATGGCTTAAAAATGCAAAATCCCTATATTAAACAGTACCCCGACCTCATGGACGGGAAGAAAATCATGTATATTCATGGTTTTATGTCATCAGCACAGAGCGGAACGGTATCAATCCTGCAGACACTGTTACCCAATGCGACGGTGGTGGCGGACGATATTCCGCTGGACCCGGTCGAGGCGGTGACGATGTTGCAGGAAATGGCTCGCCGGGAGAAGCCCGACCTCATCATCGGCACCTCGATGGGCGGTATGTATGCCGAGATGCTGCACGGCTATGACCGCATACTGGTCAACCCCGCATTGGAGATGGGGCAGACCATGCAGAAGAGCAACATGATGGGCAAACAGGTGTTTCAGAATCCACGTCGGGACGGCGTGCAGGAGGTGGTGGTGACCAAGGCTCTGGTCAAGGAGTATGCCGACATTACCACCCGCTGCTTTGCGGCGGTCGATGCCGACGAGCAACGGCGTGTCTATGGGCTCTTTGGCGACCAGGACCCGGTGGTGCATACCTTCGACCTCTTCCACAGCCATTATCCTCAGGCTATCCGCTTCCACGGCGAGCACCGACTGATAGAAAAGGTGGTGCACAGGTATCTGATACCGGTGATAAGGTGGATAGACGACCGGCAGGAGGGCCGCACGCGTCCCGTGGTGCTGATAGACATGTCGACCATGAGAGACAGCTATCTCAACGCAACATCAAGTATGCACAAGGCGTTTGAGATGCTCATCGAGAAGTACGATGTAAGGATAGTGGCGCCGGCTCCCACCGACCACCCCGAACAGATAACCGAGATGGGAGCATGGATAGAAGACGCGCTCTCGGCTCCGGCGTGGAACAGGGTAATCTATACCAATGACCCGCAGCTCATCTGTGCCGACTACCTGATAAGCGACCGCGATGTGGATGACTTTATGGGTACCGTCATCCGTTGGGGCAGCGACAAGTTCAAGACCTGGGAAGAAATCATTGGTTATTTTGAGCTGCTGGGTGGCCAGTAGCGGGGTAGGGGTGAATTGGGAGACCGTATCATTCATCAGTCTTCTCCAGCGCCTGGCGTATATCGTCCTTGTCGCTGGTGAAGACATGGTTGAAGGCACCCACCGAGACCACGCGGGTGGTTCCGTCGAAGGTAATGCGGCCTACGCTGAACAGCAGATAGTTGCTTACCTCCAGCGAATTGTCCAGATAGACTTCTGCCACTTTGCTCACGAAGAGCGAACCTAAAAAGCCCATCACGATATTGTCGTCATGGCGTTGGGAAAGGGTCTCGTTCACATAGCCCGAGACCGCAGAACGGATGGCCTCGGTATGGGCTTTCTTGTCGGGGCAGGTAAGCGCCATCAGCAAGATGGCAAATAGGGTGATGACCAGGGCAAATATCTTTTTCATCATAATCTTGATATTTTTAAGGGTTGGCTCTCTCCAGACTGAGCTGAGCCAGATAGTCGTAGTGGTCGCCTTCGGCCACGAGCCGACAGTCGAGCCCCGCCTCACGGGCTGCGGCGCTGAGCAGCGGATAGTCGACATAGAGCCAGTCGAACGGTAGGCCCTCGACACGGTCATACCGCATCTGATAGTCGACCTCTCCATAGTATTTGCCGGACAGGTCGATGTCCATACCACCATCTTCATCCTGATAGACATAACTCAGGTCGCTCGAGTCGATAAGTATCTGTCCGCCCAGGGCAAGCAGACTCGCCACGCGACGCAACAGCCCGCCCAGTCCGCTCATCTTGCCGGCTATGCCCGTGCCGTTCATCAGCATGAGTATGGTGTCAAAACCTCCGCCGAGGCGTGGGTCGAAGAGGTTGATGCACTCCACATCGGCGATGCCGCGCCGGCGCATGGCCTCGCAACTCAGGGGCGACACGTCGATAGCCTTGACGCTCACACCGCGCTGCTGCAGCGCCAGGGCGTGGCATCCGGCTCCGGCGCCCACATCGAGCGTGGTGCCGCTGGTCATCTCCAGCGCCTTTAGCTCCAACGGCGGCATGCTGTCGGTAGTGCGGAAGAGATAGTCTACCGGCATCTCGTCGTCGTCAAACATCGACGACATCACGGTGAGCGTCTTGGCTCGTCCCGTGGTGAGATAGTCGAGGATGGCTGCGCCCATAGGGTCGCGCTTGGGGTCGAGGGTTTGGGTATCGATGGTCATCAGGGTGGTATAAAAATCGGCATACCGGCTGCGATGCACTCTGCCGCCGATATGCCTTGTCATGAAAAATTCTATCTTTATGGATGCGATTAGAGAATACGACCTACAATGCGGAAGTTGAGCACGGGATAAACTGTAGCCTTACTCAGATACTTCAGTACTTCGCCGGTATCGCTGTTGGTGTCGGCCTTGGTCAGCTTGTGGTCGCGCAGATAAACCTCGGGGGTACCCCAGAACTGCACACCCATGTCGAAGTTGAAGGCGAAGCGATGCTTGGCGGGAACGGCACGGCCGAAGCCTACGCCTAGATAAGGACGGAAGGCGGCAACCTTGAGCGTAGCGTCTACGTTACCACGCTCGTCGGGGGTAAGCAGGTAGTCGCCCAGGTCAAGACCAATCTTCTGGCCGTCGGGGAGAGAGGCGTTGAGTCTGTTGATATCCATCAGCACGCCGTCCTTAGTATTCTTTAGGGTAATTATCTTGTCGGAACCCAGGTAGGCACCTGCGGTAACGTGGAATGCACTCGTCTTGAATGGGTAGACATCGAAGAGCAGATGGCCGGTGGTGAGCGACGACTTGCCTTCCACCTCGAAAGAGCGGGGGCCATTATAACTTGCAGGGATTTCACCGTCGAGGTCGAGGTCGGTCTTGACCTTAATCTGCGGGAAGATGTTTACACCACCGCGTACGGTCACGTAGGGAGTGATGGGGGCTGCAGCCTCGATGCTGATACCGGTAAGGCCGACACCGACGCCCACACTGAGATGGTTGAAGATTCCATGGTCATCTACTGCACTTTCCTGGGCTGAGAGTTGGCTGAAGCTCATCATCGCCATAGCCAACAGTAGCATAACTTTTCTCATAGTTAATTTAGTTTTAGTTTATGTTAATATAATGTTGATGATTGCAAATATAATAAAAATCTCTTTACCCACCGCAGATTATGATAAAAAAATTAGAAACAGCCGTGATTTTGTTACCGTTTACTACGCGTAAGCCCTATAAACCCTGCTCAGCGGCCACTTTTGCTACAATGATTCTGAAGATTATCCACAGAAAAGGCTGGACCCCGCGAGTGGAATCCAGCCTGCTTTATAGTATGATAACCGATGTCGCCAGCGTCGCCTCGATAATGACAAGGCTCCCGGAAACATCCGGTTACATCATCTCCTTTATTTCCTGAATCGTCATGTCCACCACCTCAGCCACCTCTTCAGCCTCTATGCCGCGGCGCAGCATCTTGCGGGCTATCTCGACCTTCCTGAACTTAATGCCCTCTGCGCGTCCCTCTGCAAAGCCAACCTTCTTGGCAGTGTTGATGGCGTTGATAATGTCACAATCGGTGTACATCTACAATATCTTCTTTATATCCTGGACCGTCAAGTTAGTCAACTCAGCCACCTCTTCGGCAGCCATGCCTCGCTGAAGCATCTTGCGGGCTATCTCGACCGTCTTGAACTCAATGCCCTCTGCAATGCCCTCTGCGCGTCCCTCTGCAAAACTATCCTTCTTGGCAGTGTTGATGGCGTTGATGATGTCACAATCGGTATACATCTACAATATCTTCTTTATATCCTGGACCGTCATGTTAGTCAACTCAGCCACCTCTTCGACAGCCATGCCTCGCTGCAGCATCTTGCGGGCTATCTCGACCTTGCTGAACTCAATGCCCTCTGCAATGCCTTCGGCGCGTCCCTCGGCATGTCCTTCGGCATGTCCTTCGGCGCGTCCCTCGGCAAAACTATCCTTTTTGGCTGTGTTGATGGCGTTGATGATGTCGCGATAGGCATTCACACTATCCTCGTACAGCATCCTGTCCTGCGCATTGAACTTGGAAACTTCAGCCTGTTCAAACAGCCTTGTGAACACACGCTCCTGAAGGGCAGCGGGGCGCTCCATGAGCACAGAGAGGTTCTTGAGCACAAACATCCACTTGTCGTACATCGTGACGAGCTGGTCTTCGGTTTTGTCAAACTTGGGAATCTCTACATATATATAAGTGAGCTTGTCATAGAACACCTTCTTGGTGTCGACCTCCATAAGTTTAACCTCATGATGCCAATGCTGCGCTTCCTCCAGACCTTCTGCGAAATTGAAATTCAGCAAACCGATGGTATAAACCGAACTGAGATGGAAGTCCCAGTTACCTCCACGCTGAGCCTGCTCACGGATAGGGAAGGTGGAGTAATAGATGGTGCGGTCTTTGAAGAACTCCTGATACACATTCTGCATCTCGACGATAAACTTCTCGCCCTTCTGGTTCTCGCAATAGACATCAAAGATGGCGCGCCGGGCATCAGCACGGTCGCCCAACTGCTCAGAGTTGAGGTAAGTCACATCCTTTACATCCTGTTCGCCACGAAACAATGCGTTGAGGAAACTTATCAGCAACTCCTTGTTGAACTCGGAGCCGAAAAGGCGTTTGAAACCGAAATCAGTATGCGGGTTGATGTATCTTTCTGTCATAACAATATATTGAGAAACAATGACTATATCTGCAAAGTTAAGAAATAAAATCAGAAACGTAACTGTTTTGTCAGTTTTTTTCGTCATCCATAACAAATGTCAGTTTTTTTCGTCATCCATAACAAATAAACGATAGTTCGCGCGGCGGCGGGACAACTCCTCTGTAACCAAAAAAGCCAATATCCTCTGCCAGTGGCGGATATTGGCTTGTAGGGGTCAATACTCAGTCTTGCTGTCGCTCTCTCTCCATGCCTCAAAGGCTTTCTTGGCTTCATCGGGCAGCAGGATGCGCATGGGTTTGTGGCGGTCTGCCGGAGCGAGGGCTATCTCCTGATAGATGAAGTCGTCGTCGAAACCTATTGCGGCAGCGTCCTTGCGGTCGTTGGCATAGTAGATGTGGTCCAGATGTGCCCAATAGATGGCACCGAGACACATGGGGCAAGGCTCGCATGAGGTGTAGATGTCGCAACCACTGAGGTCAAAGGTACCGAGACGCAGCGAGGCGGCGCGGATGGCACTGACCTCGGCATGGGCGGTAGGGTCGTTGTCGAGGGTCACACGGTTGGAAGCCTCGGCCACCACCACGCCGTCGCGGGCTATCACGGCGCCGAAGGGGCCGCCGCCTTTGCGCACGCTCTCTTCGCTCAGGGCGATGACGCGTCTCATCAGTTCTTCTTTCGTCATAATCGTTCTTGTTATTATTGTTTCCTGCACAAACTTATTCATTTTTTTTGAATTCCCCAAATAATGTGTGTTAAATATCCATCATAGTCCCGCTGCGCGCATCGCCAGACTCCACGGCAGAGGTCATAACCGCAGCCGTCATACACCCGCTTCGGACAAAACAAAACCGCAATGCCCTGGTGTGGACATTGCGGTCGGGAGTGTCGTGTATGGTTGCGGGGTCAGAAACGGCCCTGGTCTTCGAGATAACTGTCCTTGAACCCGAGGAAGTAGAGCACTCCGTCGAGTCCAATCGTATTGATGCTCTGCTCGGCGCTTGCCACCACGCGTGGCTTGGCATGGAAGGCTATGCCCAGACCGGCTTCGCTGAGCATGGGCAGGTCGTTGGCACCGTCGCCCACGGCGATGGTCTGCGCCAGGTTTACCTTCTCCACCTGTGCGATGAGCTTCAGCAGTTCGGCCTTGCGTGTGCCGTCTACTATCTCGCCCACATAGCGTCCGGTGAGCTTGTTGTTATCGTCTATCTCCAGCTCGTTGGCGTAGACATAGTCAATTCCGTATCTGCGCTGGAGGTATTCGCCGAAGTATGTGAAACCACCGCTGAGGATAGCAATCTTGTATCCACATCTCTTGAGTACCGACATGAGGCGGTCGGCGCCCTCGGTGATAGGCATCTTCTCGGCTATCTCCTGCATCACGCTTGCGTCGAGGCCCTTGAGCAGTGCCACGCGTCGGGTGAAGCTCTCCTTGAAGTCTATCTCGCCCCTCATGGCGCTCTCGGTGATGGCGCGCACCTTGTCGCCCACTCCGGCGCGGTCGGCCAGCTCGTCTATACACTCGGTCTGTATCAGCGTCGAGTCCATATCAAAGCATATCAGTCGGCGCATGCGTCTGTACATGTTGTCCTTTTGGAATGAGAAGTCTATACCCATGTCTGCCGACATGTGCATGAGGTCTCCCTGCATTTCCTTTTGGTCTCGGGGCGTGCCACGCAGCGAGAACTCGATGCAGGCCCTCACGTTGCGGTTGGTCTTCTTGATGCTCTGGCGTCCGGTGAGGCGCAGTATCGAGTCGATATTGAGCCCCTGCTGCGCAATGATTTTGGTGGCTGCGGCAATCTGCTCTGCGGTGAGCGTCTTGCCTATCAGGGTGAGGATGTAGCGGTTCTTGCCCTGCTTGTTGACCCATGCCTCGTACTCGTCGTCGCCTATGGGGGTGAAGGCTATCTGCACCTGCAGTTCGGTAGCCTTGAAGAGCAGTTCCTTCATCACCTGTCCCGACTGGCGCTCGTCTATACGGATGAGGATGCCAAGCGAGAGAGTGGCGTGGATGTCTGCCTGACCGATGTCGAGTATCTGGGCCTTGTGGCGTGCCAGTATCTCTGTGACCATCGCGGTGAGTCCCGGGCGGTCTTGACCGGTAATATTTACCAGTATCTGTTCAAATTTCTTGTTGTCTTGTTCCATTCTTTGTGTATCTTGATGCACAGGTTGCAAAAGTACTTGTTTTCCTGCTGACTTACAAATTTATGCGCCTAAATCTTTCCTCACTTGTGGCGTACGCGGTTGAGTATGCGTGGGAACATACGGCGCAGCCGCATCAGGTATTCGCCTGTCTTGCTTCCGCCTACCACCATTGTCACAGCCGCGATGATGAGCGTCAGACCCACCATGTCGCGCGGGGTGAGGGTCTCGCCGAAGACAAGCACGCCGAAGAAGATGGCTGTCACGGGCTCCAGCGCTCCCAGTATGGCGGTGGGTGTAGAACCAATGCGCTGGATGGCAGCCGTGGTGCAGAGGAAAGAGATGGCGGTGGGGAAGAGCGCCAGCGCCACCACGTCGGCCCACATATACCACTGGTTGGCGGCGGGCATGGTGAAGGGAGTGCCGGTGGCAAAGCGTCCGGCAAAGATTACTGCGCCGAACACCAGCACGTAGAAGGTAATCTTGAGCGTGGGGATCTCGCTCAGCATGGGGCGGTTGGCGCCCACGATGTATATGGCGTAGCTCAGCGACGATGCCATTACCAGAAGCGTGCCCACCAGACTCAGTGTGTCGCCGTCGCTGCCACGATAGAGCAGCCCTATTCCGCTCAGAGCCATCACGATGCAGAGGATGGTGGTAATGGTGAGCCGCTCCTTGAAGAAGAGTGCCATGATGACCGCCACCATGATGGGGTAGACGAAGAGCAGCGTTGAGGCTATGCCTGCCGCCATGTGGTTGTAGCTCTCAAAGAGGGTGAGCGACGAGATGGCCATTATCAGACCCATCGCCACGAGTGGCAGTATCTGGTGCCGGCGTAGTCCGAAACCGCGTCCGCGCATCATCAGCATGGCTGCCAGCATAGGTATGGCGGTCATATAGCGGAAGAAAAGAACCGATTCGGGGTTCATACCTATTTTATATAGGGGCAGGGCGAAGAGGGGATTGGTTCCGTAACTTGCGGCTGCGATGGCGGCCAGAATATAACCTTTAGTAGTGTTGCTAAGCATAGAGATATCTGTTGTGTAGCAGCCCGCAACCATAGCGGCAGCTCTGTTTGACGGTGCAAAGGTACTAATAATCTATCCATGCCACGCCATGACTGCCCACTTTTTTTATCCCCGTCTGCCAATTGTCTGTTTTCCAACTATACGAGGAACATGCGGCCACCACAATCGTTTGTGGCAAAGCCTCTGCGATATGGCCTCTGCCGATAATCCTTGTTCCCACGACCGGGCTACTCTTCTTGTGGCTCGGCATATCCCTCTCTGCTGCGTATATGGTCCAGGAGTTTTGCGAAGAGCGCGTTTTGGCGTAGCGTAGGTTCGTGTCCGGTAATGATGAGCTGCTTGCGGGCACGCGTGAGCGCCACGTTGAGCTTACGGTCTATCACCTGGCCGTCTTCCTCCATGCAGTTGGCGGTGAGGAAGTCCAACTGGTAGGCGTGCTGGATGGTAAACGAGTAGACGATAACGTCGCGCTGCGACCCCTGATACCGCTCCACGGTGTCGATGGATATGCGGGTGAGCGGCTCGATGCCCATCTGCTCAATCTCGCGACGTATCATGGCTATCTGGTTGCGGTAGGGCACGATGACGCCCACTGTGCGGTCGGGGTCGAAGCCCTTGCCACAGTAGGAGTATATCCGCCCGACTATCCGGGCTACTATCCTCGCCTCTACGGGGTTGACCTTGTCTGACTGGGTGGGTGAGAGATTGCCGGCCGAGGGGAAGTAGAGCAGGCGGTGATGGTGGAGAAGCGTGTCGAGACCGTCGGCGGCGTGGGGCAGTGGCGTGGGGTAGATGACGTCGGTCTGCTGGTGGGGCAGAGGCACGCACTCCAGCTGCTCGCGACGGTAGAACATCTCGTTGGGGAAACTTGCGATGTCGGGGTGCATGCGTCCCTGACGTCGCAGGATGCCCACAAACTGCGTGCGACCCAATGCCATCTCGCGGCGGTAAAGCCGCTCGAAGAGCGAGTTGCGACAGTCGGTGAGATGGATGGCTGTGAGCAGCGGGTCGGTGGTCTGCGACAGCGCGGCGGGCTGCTGCACCACTGCCGACAGCTGCTTGTAGTCGCCCACCATGACAAACTTGTCGATATGGGTGAGCAGCCCCATCAGCGAGGGTTCGAGTATCTGGCTGGCCTCGTCGATGATGGCCAGGGAGAAGCGGCGCAGCGCGAAGAGGGGCGTGCGGCTCTGCAGTGTGGTGGTGGTAGCCACGACCACGCGGGCCGAGAGCAGCGTCTGGCGCACGAGGTCGAGTCTGGGAGTCTCGCCCACGCGCCTGTCGAGCAACTGGTCGCGGAAGCGGGGGTCGCAGGTGTACTCGTTGCCTATGCGCAGATAGTCTATGCCCGCCTCGGTGAGCATGGCGCATATTTCGTCTACCGCCCTGTTGGTGTACGAGGTGAGTAGCAGCGATGCGCCGGGGTCGCAGAGTGCCTCTTCGACCATGAAGCGCAGCGCCATCGATGTCTTGCCGGTCCCCGGCGGGCCTACGAGCAGGAAGAAGTCGTTGGCCTGCTTGACCTTGAGCAGCGTGGCGTCGTAGGTGGGGCTGTAGGGGCGGGTGAGCCGTCGCGAGGTGTCGGCTGTGGGTTCGCGCTGCGAGAGGAGCAGCTGCCGGCGGTCGCTCGGCGCGTGTATCAGTTCGCTCAGACTGCGCAGATTGGCGGTGAAGGTATTGTCGGAACCGCTGTGCTCTACAGCATAGGTGCTGTCGGCGAGTATATGTTCGTTCTGCTGGCCGTCGTTGAGGTGCACGGTGATGCTGTGCTGGCTCATCGCCACTATCGAACCCTTGAAGAGGATGGCGCCGGTGGGGTTGGGCGTGTCGGTGTAGGCATAGAGATATATCGAGTCGCCCGGGCGGAAGTTGGGCAGGAAGTCCTCGCCCTGGTCGGGCACGTCGAGGCTGACGATGTCCCATCCGCCGCGTCCCTTGCTCTTCTCCTTGCCGGTGATGGTGAGCCCGGTGTAGATGTTGCCCATCTCGCGCTTGGTGGCGAGCGGCATATTCCACAGGTCGGCCATGCTGGCGCTTACGCCTTCATTGCTGCCCACCTTGGCAGCCAGCTGCTCGCGCATCACGAATGTCGCCATGGTGCAGAAGTAGGCGTGCTCTACGGCGCTCATGGTGTGGAGCGGAGTGAGTAGGCGCTGGAGCTGGGGCAGAATGTAGTCGGAGAAGAAGCGGGTAGACAGCTGTCGCTCGTTGATGGTCTCGGGGGTGAGCTGGTCGATGATGCTGCCAAACCCGTCGTGGGCTATGGCGTAGTCTTGCGCCACGATGCGGTTGCGCAGGGCAATAGCCTCGCGGAAGAGGGCCTGGTACTCGTTGACGGCTACCAGTCCGCCAGGCAGGGGATACTTGGAGTAGAGCAGGCGTATGTCGGTCTTGCGGCGGCCCAGCCCGAAGTTCTGGCGCAGCAGCCCTGCATAGAGCAGCAGCTGCACATAGTGGTCTTCCTTTTGGAAGGAGCCATACTGGTTGGCATATCCGCGCTCGATATTGTAGTTGCGGCCCGACTTCTGCTCGACCAGCAGCCGCATGTCGGTGGTCATGAGGTCGATACGACCCTGGATGCCCAGCCGCTCGCAGACGAAGGAAGGTTCGAGGATGGCCCGGTCGCGCCTGTAGGGACGGCGGCGCGAGGCGGGGTCGGGGGCGAAGAGATTGTCTACGATGCCGCACAGATTGTCGACCTGTGCCTTGGCGTCGCTCTTGAATGTGGCTCCGCCGGCAAAGTCGGTGCAGGTGCAGTAGTCGAGCGCCCGCTCGCGGAAGTTGGTGCGCAGGGTGTCGAGCCAGTCGTAGTCGGTAGGGTGATTGATGATGTCGTCGAGGGCGCGCCCGGCAAAGTTACCCAGGAGTATGGCATAGGAGTTGGCGGCAGGGCTGAGCCTGTTGGCGACATAGGCGAGGGGATGGTGGCCGTAGTCGGTGAAGCAGCGCGCTATCTGGCTGATGTCGAGCAGATAGTCGGGCTCGACAATGATGAGCCCGGGCTCGAGGTGTTTGCCCTCATGGCAGTCGATGAGGTTGAGCTGCATGCCGCGCTTGAGCAGGGGCTGCAGATAACTGTGGGCGGTGTAGTCGACGGTGTAGGTGTCGCCTGTGCCTTCGCCGTCGGCATGGACATGGATAAGCTGGTCGTCATGGTCGGTGACCACGCAGCGCAGATAGCGGCGGTCTATGGTGTGGCTGAGGTCGGCGGGACGCCCCATGACGGGCAGACGGCCCACGAGGGTCGAGGGCACGTCTGTGGAGGTGACTGCCGACACGAGCAGAGCCAGCGCGCGCAGGTCGTAGGGCCAGTCGGCGTCGGCGATGGGCTCGGTGCTGTTGGAGTGGCGGCGCATGGTCTGTATCTCCTGCCTGTCGGCGGCGCCCACGGCACGGCTGCGACACAGGTAGTCGACCTGCGAAAACAGGTTGCCAAAGGCCATGCCCGTGTCCTTGACTCCCTCATGGCACACCTGCGCCAGGGCGGCGTGCAGACTCCTGTTGCGCACTTCGACGGCATCGCTGTCGAGGTGCGCAAGCGCCTCTACACGCCGGTAAAGCTGCGTGGCTGTATCTGGCATCATGTTCTCTTAGTAGGCAGCACGTGTGAATACGGTGCCATTGCGGTAGTAGATCTGGCCGCCTTCATCGCTGAGGTCGCGCCACTCGTCGCTGGAGCCTACGCGCTGGAAGTGGTGCAGCTTGCCGTCTTCTCCGGTGGCATAGAAGTCGTTGCCTTCAGAGAGCTGGCGCTTGGCGTTGGCGGCGGCTTCGAGCTTGTCACTGCGCACCTTGTCCTGGAGCAGACAGTTGAATATCCACAGCAGTACGACGATGGCCAGTACGGTGAAGCCGCTTATCCACTTGTATATCTCGTGGATGGGCAGCATCCAGTGGAGTTCGGAGCGGTGGGCGCTAGTGGCATAGGCGATGATGATGTTGGGCAGGGCGAGTATCACGTTGATGCCGAAGACGGGCACCAGCGACACGGGCAGCCACATGGCCACCACCACGGTGTTGACCACAATCACCATCAGTATCTCGACGGCAGTGAGCCAGAAGCCCTTGTCGGTATCGCAGGCCTCAGCATCCTTGATGTGGCGGCTCATCATCCAGCAGTTGTAGGCCATGGCGCAGGCCAGAGCCGTGAGCATGATGATGGCGCCCAGACCTTCAAAGAAGCCGGCAAAGAGATTGGCGAAGATGGTCTCGGTCAGCTGGGGCACGCAGAGGCATACCGTGATGACGGCGATGAGGGCCAGCAAGAGATAGTTGCTCACCAGGAGCAGTCTGGGCATCTTCTGGTACTCGGTGCTGATGGTCAGCTCGTCGTCGCAGGTGGTTATCTTGTTCTTCGGACCCAACTCTATCTCGTCGCGCTCGGCAAAGAGCAGGATGGCCATGATCACTGCCAGCACGGTGATGCCCAGGAGCGAGTAGAAGACGGTACTCTTGTAGACCAGCAGGCTCTTGTTGTGGATATACTCCTGCACCTTCTCTTGCTGTGGGTCGGGCTGGGGTGCGGGGGTGTAGTCGGGGCTCACGCGCTGGGCTGCCTCGGCCACGGCGTCGGCATTGATGCCGAGAGGGGCGTTGCGCAGGAGGCGTATCTTATACCGCTTGGTGTCGATATTGGATATGTTCTGCATGATGGGCTCGCCGTCCTTGACCTGCTTGATGATCATAGGCTTGCCCACATTGCCGGCATCATCGAGCGAGTAGTGGCCCTGGGCGTCGACATTGATGAAGCCCTTGACGTGGAGTTCCATAGCGCCGTCGGCAGCGGTGACTATTTGCATGAATGTCAGATTGCGGTTCTCGGAGACGCGCGGGTTCATGACCGCCAGCTGTCTGTCGGCATAGAGATACAGCTTGCCGTCGCTCTCCTGTCCGGCGTAGGCATAGGGGTTGTCGTTGTCCAGGTCGATGACTGCCGTGGGCTGCAGGGCCTCGGTCTGCGGCTCGATTACTTCTGTGCGGTATTTCACCGCAGGGTGCAACTCGTTGAGAACGGATAGCGCGAGGGCGGCTATCACATAACAGGCAATGTGGATGGTCCACTTCTTAGATGTCTTCATTGTCTATATAATATAAATAGGTGTAATGCGATTGTCAATGTGTGACAAAGGTAGAAATAAAAAACGAGTAATGGGTGCAAAAGGGCACACTTTTTTGTCTGGTTATGACAAGTAGGGAGAAAAAGTGGGTCTGGCAGAGTTTTATACGTATCTCGAGCGCTGTGGACAGAATGATTTTCGTTAATTTTGCAGACTGTTGGCATGGTGCCGGAAAGCATAACGGAAATGGTAGATATGATACAAGTGATAGTAGACGTGAAGGTCAGGGACTGGGTGACGGCCCGCGATATGGTGATGACCGTAGAGGTAGACGAGAGCTCGGTGCGCCGTCTGATGCTATACCCCTATGTGGGCAGAACGCAGGTGGACAGGCGCGAGATGGCTCCGATGATACCCGAGCTGGATAGCGCCATAGGCAGAGGGCTCGCCATACTGCTGGCAGACGAACCTCTGAGTCAGGAGGCTGAGGTAGACTGCAGCATCGATTTCGTGGACAAGAACAGGCAGCTCGTCGAGCGCTATAGATGGACCGATGCCGCCAGCATCTATGCCGCCTACAGCGAGGGTAGGAACTACAACAGATATGCGCTGCGTCTCTTCCTTGACGACTGCAGTCGCCGGGAGGGCCCAGACAACCGCTACACGCGCCACTATGTGGAAAAGGCGCTTGCCCGCGACTCCGACGCCCTGGATGTGCTGGGTTGCATCGACAAGTATGACGAGCGGGGCGAGCCCAACCCCTTCTATGCCGAAGATTACTGTCAGAACCAGACTCCGCAGTTCCTTCTGGAGATGTTGTTCGCATTCCAGTGCAACGACGAACCGCTGATAGACAACCTGCACCAGTTCTTCCTGCACGGGGTGGGGATAGAGCCCGACGCGCGGATGGTGAGCATACTCGAGGACTGCCAGCGCCGCATGGCAGAGGTGGAAGAGTATATCGACTATAGGGACGAGACGGGGCTGAAGATGCTGCTCGCTTCGCCCGAGGACGACTGCAACCACTTCCTCGACATCGTGGAGTCGTGGTGTGGCGACGCGAGGCTCGATTATCTTGGCGTGTTGGTCGTGTCGAGGCTCTACGGCTGTCGTATAGACAATGCCTGCCGGAAGCGGGTGGTAAGGCTCGTCACCCGGTATGCCAAGCGAGGTTGGACCTATGCCTTGGGCGCACTCTCCTGTCTGGCCGAGGACTGCGGCATTGATGAGGTTGAGGCTGCGATTGCCCGTATATTCACCGAGACGCCATCGCCGCAGGCCTTTGATGACTACCGTGAGGTGCTCGGCAGATATTTTCATCGCAACGATTATCTCGAGACCTGTTTCAAGAACAGCCAGACGCTTGCCCGTATGGACGGCGAGAGCGAAGACGACTCGATGTTTGTCCCTAAGGAAGAGGACGAATTCCCCTTCCGTCACAACGGCTATAGCGGTGATCAGTGGTAGCGCCGTGTGGCTGGCTGTGGCGGCGGGATGGGCAAGAGGTTGAGCCACCACAGCCCCGAGAATATCCGCGACAGCCCCGAGGATATCCGTGGCAACTCCAGGGATATTCGTGACGGCCCCGAGGATATCCACGACGGTCCCAAGAATATCCGTGACTACTTCAAGAATATCCACGACAGCCCTGAGGATATCCAGGACAGTCCGAGGAAGAGTGGATAGAAGCCCAGTCGCCCTCCCAGCCGCTCCCAGCGTTGTAGCAATCGTCACCAACAGAAAAATCACCCATTCTACCATTCCCTACATTATTATATATATAAGGGCAGTCACTTTATAGTCCCTGACCATCCACTTTATTGTGCATTGCAGCCCACTTTATTGTGCATTGCAGCCCATTTTATTGTGCATTGCAGCCCACTTTGTTGTACACGGCTACTCATCTTGCTGCATCCGTTGCCCGCTTTGTCTGCAAGTTTGTCCACTTCGTCGCACCTATTGCCCGCTTCGCTCATCCGTTAGCCATTCACATTCCCATGCAGCATCCCATCAGAGTAATTTCGTGACACGCAATACCAGTATCAAGCTCCGCAACAATCATTTCAAGCCATGAAATATCCATATCCCGCCTCGCAATAATTCTGAAGATACCCTCGGCGACCGTGAAGGTACCCTCGGCAATTCTGACGATACCCTCGGTGACCGTGAAGGTACCCTCGGCGACCGTGAAGGTGCCCTCGGCGACCGTGAAGGTACCCTCAGGAAGTGTGAAGGTACCCTCGGCGACCGTGAAGATACCCTCAGGAAGTGTGAAGGTGCCCTCGGCAATTCTGACGATGTCCTCGACGAAAGCGCCGATAATCTCCCTTTCCTCATCAGTCTTTCCCCGACTTCCATCCATAATCTCCGCCCCAAAAACGGGGGCTGCGGAGGGCGTATCTATGGGCTGAAATGGGCTGGAGATAGTGGCGCTGAACGGCGTAAATGCAACAATTTCAGCCGTTTTGTGAAAAAATAGGGCAAAAAACTTGCCCAAGTGACAAAATAGCAGTAATTTTGCAGCCGCGATTATTGGGCGCATGCCCGAAAGCAATAAGTTTAACATAATTAATTAATAAAAACAAGACAATGATTATTGTACCAGTAAAAGATGGTGAGAACATCGAAAGAGCTCTCAAGAAGTTCAAGAGAAAATTCGAAAAGACAGGTGTTATTAAGGAACTCCGCTCTCGTCAGCAGTTTGATAAGCCTTCTGTTTTGAAGCGTCTCAAGATGGAACACGCCATCTACGTACAGAAGCTCCGTCAGGAAGAGGAATAATTTTTCCTCCGAAAATTTGGTAGTTTGAATTAATTTCCGTATATTCGTTGCCGAAAACAGTAATGTAATAGGCGCGATGGCGATGATTGGCGAATTTTTGGACTACTTGCGGTTTGAAAAGAACCGTTCAGAGTTGACTGTTAGCAGTTATGCCGAAGACCTGAAGGCTTTTGAGGCATATTTCAAAAATTTGGACATGCTGCTTTCCTGGGAGACTGTCGATGCCGATGTCATCCGTGGATGGATGGAAAGCATGATGGATAAAGGCAATAGAGCTACTTCTGTTAATCGCAGACTGAGTGCTCTTCGCTCGTTTTACCGTTATGCTCTGGCTCACCAAAAGGTAGCCCGCGACCCGTCGAGGATGATTAAGGGCCCGAAGAAGGCAAAGCCTCTGCCGCAATTTCTGAAAGAAGAGGAGATGAACCGGCTTCTGGATGTGGTGGAGTGGGGTGATGACTTCGAAAGTGTAAGGGCACGGACGATGCTGATGACTTTTTACGAGACAGGCATACGTCTCTCTGAATTGACAGGACTGGACGACACGGCGATAGACTGGGCTAACCATGCTGTCAAAGTGTTGGGAAAGCGCAACAAGCAGCGCATCATCCCTCTGGGTGAGGAACTGGAGCACACCTTATTAATATATATAAGGGTGCGTGATGAGCAGGTCAAGGCCGGTAACGGCGCCCTGTTTGTGACTCGCAAGGGAGAGAGGATGAGCGGTGACCAGGTAAGAAACGAGGTGAAGCGATGTCTGTCGCTTGTATCCACGCTCAGCAAACGGTCGCCCCATGTGCTCCGCCATACCTTCGCTACCGCTATGCTCAATCACGAGGCTGGTTTGGAAAGTGTGAAGAAACTGTTGGGTCATGAGAGCCTCTCTACGACCGAAATTTACACCCATACCACCTTTGAGCAACTCAAGCGAGTATATCAAGAAGCCCATCCAAGGGCGTAACTCTTTAATTAAATAAAAAGGAGGTAATTATGGAAGTTAAGATTCAGTCGATACATTTCGACGCTACCGAGAAGTTACAGGCGTTTGTCGAAAAGAAAATCGCCAAGTTGGAAAAAACTTATGAAGATATTCAGAAAGTAGAGGTGCAATTAAAAGTGGTGAAGCCTGCCACCGCTCTCAACAAGCAAGCCTGCGTGACTGTGGGTGTGACCGGCAAGGACCTTTATGTTGAGAAGACTTGTGACACATTTGAGGAAAGTATTGACCAGTGTGTCGAGAGCCTGAAGGTTCAACTCACCAAATTCAAGGAAAAACAGCGTAGCCATTAAAAAAAACTGCAAAAAGTTTTGGCAATAGAAAAATAATGCGTATCTTTGCAGCCGTTTTACAACACGTCCTAAAAACGAGTCGCTCGGCGGCTGCAAGGATTTGCCTCTTTAGCTCAGTTGGCCAGAGCACGTGATTTGTAATCTCGGGGTCGTTG
>OGZU01000012.1_pt1 | contig 75103 bp, 60 predicted proteins | sample 1576871 | NCBI WGS metagenome assembly OGZU01 (sample SAMEA3541580, study PRJEB24748) | human gut metagenome | biome: human gut; feature: human-associated habitat; material: faeces | place: China | collected 2012
ATGACGCCTGACCACGCCGATAAAATGGAAATAACGGTAGTTTTTCAGTGCCCTCGACCTCCTCAAGGGGATGGATCTTATTCCTGCTGTGTTTGAGGCGGTTGTCTCGAGCTTCTTTCCCTTGGGTAAGGTAGGGATGGGGCTTCGTATTAAGGCCATGTTTGGTTAGCCCATAGTGGATGGTGTGCATCTCGACAACGCTGTAGGAGTTGCGCTTAGCCGTAGGCGTAACTCGCAGATGGTTTGTGCAAGCAGTAGCAACTCTGTAGGATTTGCGATTTCCCAGCCCAGGGTTGAGGTGCGTAGCGGCTCTACCCTGGATAAAATTTGAAAAAGAGGATTGCAACTCTGTAAATGTTGCGCTTAGCCGAAGGCGTTATCCGCACCAACTAAATGCCAGTGTAACCACAGCAGATAACTCGCACCACGACAGCCACCGCCACGGCTTTTTGTGTTTTCATTCATCCAACGATAACCAGCCCCTCAATCCATTTTTTTACGCCCACCTTCACACTTTTTGCCCTAAAAGCGTGGAGGTCTAATGAAATTATATTAATTTTGCAGAAAATCATTATTATCATGAAATTATCAAGAATATTCCTACTATTTGCCGTGGCGTCGTGTAGCCTGACGATGACCGCCCAAAAACCCTTGCCCCAGTTGGGCAAAGCGCCCATCGACCAGATTGTCAAAGCGATGACCCTTGAAGAGAAAGCCCATCTGCTGGTGGGAGTCAAGTCGGCTGAAGGCATGGATATCATCGCCAACGGAGCCGGCACCACCTACGCCATACCCCGCCTGGGCATAACCCACACCATCATGATGGATGGAGCCACGGGTGTGCGCATGGACACGCTGGTAAGAGGCGACGGCAAAGCCTACTATTCTACCGGCTTCCCAGTGGCTACGCTGCTGGCTGCAACATGGAACACCGACCTGGTAAAGCGCGTGGGTGCCACAATGGGCGACGAACTGCTTGCCTACGGTGGCGACATCCTGTTGGCTCCGAGTCTCAATGTACATCGCAACCCGCTCAACGGCCGCAACTTCGAGTACTACTCTGAAGACCCGTTGCTGTCTGGCTATATGGCAGCGGCTGCCACCAAGGGTCTGCAGTCTATGGGCGTGGGCGCCACCATCAAGCACTTTGCCGCCAACTCGCAGCAGACGATGCGCATGTTCAACGACGCCCGTGTGTCGCAGCGCGCCCTCCGCGAAATCTACCTCCGCGGCTTCGAGATAGCCATCCGCGAGGCTAAGCCTTGGGCTGTGATGTCGTCATACAACCGTATCAATGGCCTGCACACCCAGTACAGCCACAAGTTGCTCACCGACCTGCTGCGCAAGGAATGGCGCTTCAACGGCATCGTGATGACCGACTGGGTGGAGGCACGCGACACCCGCGCACAGGTACATGCCGGCAACGACCTGCTCATGGGTGGTACTCCGCAGCAGGTGCAGGATATCCTGGACTGCGTGAAGAAAGGTACGCTGACGATGGCTGAAATCAACAACAATGTGCGGCGTGTGCTGCGATACATCATGCGCACACCCCACTACCGTGGCATCGAAGCCACCTTCGCTCCCGACCTCAAAGCCCACGCCGTGCTGGCACGCGAGGCTGCCACCGAGGGCGTGGTGCTGCTCAAGAACAGCGAGCCTGCCCTCATCACCGGTGATGCTGCCAAGCAGGCGGTGGGCAAGGCGCGCCCTCTGCCCCTCGTGGAAGACGACCAGGTGGCGCTCTTCGGACTGGGCGCGTATAAGTTTTATGCCAACGGACGCGGCGCCGCTGATGTCTACAAGCCCTACACCGTGACCCTCGTCGAGGGACTGCACAACAGCAAGGTAAACCTCAACTCTACGCTCGATACCTATTACACCCACTATATGGACAACCAGTATCTGCTGCTCGACGAGCAGAATACGCCCACCTTCCGCAACTGGTTCTTCGGTATGCGTGAGCCCGAGGAGCCTGCCATCAACAGCGCCTTCATCGGCTATCGTGCCAAGGACTGCACCAAGGCCATCATCACCATCGCCCGCAACTCGGGCGAGGCCGAAGATCGCGACTACAAGGAGGGCGACTATCTGCTCACCAAGGCTGAGCTGACGCTGATAGACCAGGTTAGCAAGGCTTTCCATGCGCAGAAGAAGCCTGTGATTGTAGTGCTCAACGTCGGTGGTGTCATCGATGTGGCGTCATGGCGCGACAAGGTCGATGCCATCGTCATGGCTTGGCAGCCCGGCGAAGAGGGCGGCAATGCTGTGGCCGATGTGCTCACGGGCAAGGTATGTCCTTCGGGCAGACTGCCGATGACCTTTGCGCTCGATTATTTTGACTACCCATCTGCCAAGAACTTCCCCCTGCACTACAAGTTCAACTGGGACGAACTGCTGCGCCCCGACTCGGTGGTGCTCGCCAAGAAAGACCTGGGCTACACCAACTATGAGGAAGATATCTATGTGGGCTACCGCTATTTCAATACGCAGAAGAAGGCCGTGGCTTATCCCTTCGGCTACGGTCTGTCATACACCTCTTTCAAATATGACAAGCCACAGGTGCGCCTTGTCAAGGGCCGCTATATCGTCAGCGTGCCGGTGACCAATGTGGGCAGCGTAGATGGCAAAGAGGTGGTACAGCTCTACGTCAACGCTCCCAAGGGCGCGATGGAGAAACCCAGCCGCGAGCTGAAAGCCTTTGCCAAGACCCGACTGCTCAAAGCCGGAGAGACAGAGGTCGTGGAAATGTCAATCCCCCTGGCTGACCTCGCCTCGTTCAACGAGAAGCGCATGGCATGGGTAACCGATGCCGGCAAATACAACCTGGAGATAGGTGCGTCGGTAGAGGATATCCGCACCAGCGCAACCATCACCATCAAGAAGCCCATCATCAAGTCCGCACCCACGAAGATATAAACTCACGGGAAAGGGAGAAATACCGAAGGCGCAGATGCCAATGGTATTATAATGAATATGAATCGTGCTGTCATGCTGGTAATGACAGGCATGTTGGATATTTAGAAAAATTAGATAAGGAGCACAGGTTTAGACTTGTGCTCCATTTGCTTAATGACATACGAACGATGCGGCCATAACCGACTGCTGTTTATAGGTCATTTGTGCCAATAGCAATACTGTTGCCAAAATTCTTGCGTTTATGAAAAAGAAACTGCCTATTATACTCCTCAATTTCTCTGATGTATACGATTACGAGTCGTTTGCCTCAAGTCAGGAGATTGTCCATGTTGATTGTCGTGAACTTAATGGCGTAGACTGCTATTGTGATGAGGATGGAAGGAAAGAGCTGCGCCAGCTGCTTGCTCCGTATCCTGCAAAGGCGCTTCACTTTATTGATTCGGGCGACTATCATTATCTTACTGAATATTGGGTTTCCAAACTACAAGAGCCGTTCTCTCTGATTGTGCTTGACCACCATCCTGACATGCAGCTGCCACAATGGAAGGGTGTTGTTTCATGTGGCGGTTGGGTTACGGATGTATTGGAGAAGAATACTTTTGTAAGGAATATCATTATCGTTGGTGCTTCTGACGAATTGATATCCCAGGTGCCGGCGCATCTAAGGAAGAAAGTGATGTTCTACAGCCAAGCAGAAATCGACCATCATCAAGCATGGCCCTCAAAGGCAGGCAAGTTGATACATGAGCCTGTCTACATTTCCATAGACAAGGACGTGCTTAGAAAGCAAGATGCCATTACCGATTGGAGTAATGGAGACATGACTCTCAGGCAACTGCAAGCCGTGCTGCGCATTATATATGCCCACGAGAAGGTAATCGGCGTAGACATAACAGGCGAATGTTCTGCCACGCTCGACTATCTTTCTGAGGTAAAGGATGCGTCGGTAAACAACAGAGCCAACGAGGAACTGATGCAAATGATATTAACCGAAAGCTGAAACAGAATAACATTTCTTTCCTTCATATCCACGCTAAACATCCTCATGTTTAGCATCTTGAGCATGCTGCATGGCTCTATATTCAATAGGACTTACGCCATATTTTCGCTTAAAGGCTGTGCAGAAGTGGCTTTGGTAGTCGTAGCCCAGTTTTATGCCGATGTCGTTGATGGCCATATCAGAATCGAGTAGATAAAGTACAGCTAAGCGCATACGATAGTCGAAAAGATATTGGAATTGAATTTCAAGAAGCAAGGCAACTGATAGCGCAGAATTCCATGCGAGGAATCCCGCCCTGATTCTTTATGCCCAAAAGAGTATTATCGGACAGCGATACTAAGCATTAAGGGGGGGCGTCGTGGGATGGTACGCACCCCCGGCAACTCTGTAGGAGTTGCGATTTCCCAACCCTGGGTATTGATACAGAAAAGGATAGCAACGCTGTAGGTGTTGCGCTTAGCCGAAGGCATTATTCTCGACTTGATAGAGTTCTCCTTCACAATTCATACCATTCTCCTGCTGTGTGTAATGTCTACGGCTACATGCTATACTTTACCTTTTCGCGCAGCACTGTGCCCTTGCGCCGCTGTCGGTTACACCTCCACTCCCACCGCAGTCCACTCGGCTGGCACGTGATGTATGTTACGTGTGCACGTGTCGTATGATACGAGCTTTCGTACCGTTTGATACGTGGACTCGTGCCTTATGATACGAGCCGGCAATGACCATGGATAGCCTTGCTATCCGTATGGTATGCAATGACTTGAGTCGTCTTGTGGAACTTGTGATGCGTGATGCAAGGCTGCTTGAGGTTGCTACCCTTACTCTCTTGCCGTCCTCCCTGCCGCTTCTTGCCACCCTCGTCCCCGCTACCGGTGGTCACGCCATCGCTGTACATAACCACCTGCATAGACAACAACGGCCCGACGGTGCTGTCCGTCGGGCCGTTGGTTGTGGTCGCTATCTGCCTTGGCAGCGTGCTATTGTCTTACAAAACCTTTGTCATCGCTCCAGCGATAGAGGCGCAGATTGGTGTAGTTGCCTTTGCCCTTGGTCTTCACCAGACCATTCTCGGAGAGATAGAAGAGACCGTTGCCGAGGGCTATCATGCCTGTGGCGCCACGCGTACGCTCCCATCCCCACACCTCGCCGCCTGCCGAGGGTTTGCCACTACGCACCAGGGTGAGCAGAGGGGCCTTCTCTCTCGGCTCCACACCCCGCAGCCAACCCTTGTGAGGCTTGACGCGCGTGTCGATGGCATACATCTCATAGCGGGGCCACTGGCTCTTGTAGCCGTGATAGACCGCGGCGAACATGTAGCCCGTCGAGGCGTCGTATTCCAGGTTCTGGATGCCATAATCTGAGTTGCCCGTATAGACAAAGTACTTGGCGCGCGGCTTCGCGGGACCCGACTCGTGGATGTGGGTGGGGTCTATCTTGCGTGCATACCTGCTCCACTGGCGCACATCATAGCAGAGCAACACCTGATAGTCATTGTCTGTGCGCGTAGTGTCACCATAGACACCGTAGCCCAGGTAGAGATAGTTGCGGCCAGACCTCTTGCCCCACTGCGGAGCAAAGGTGAGGCCGTCGATGCCCGATGCGCCGTAGCGATGCGCCACCTGGCGACCGTTGTTGACGACGGTGGCTTCGCAGTCGGCCACCACTTCGGGGATATACACCGTGGTCATCACCTCGTCGGGGCTCATGTCGATGCGGTCTATCTTGTCGAGGTCGAAGATGGCCACATAGAAGCCCGTGCGGGCGTCGTTTTTCACGCCCAGGTTGCCCGTGATGCCCGTGCCTATCACGTCGTGCTTGTACTCGAGCGACCCGTAGAGTCTGCCGTCATCGGGGTTGATGCCGATGCAGCCCAGATGGCCCGTGAGTCCGTTGACGCTGGCGATGAGACGGCCCTGGAGATCGTATTTCATCAGTTTGGTGGTAAACGACATGTACACACACTGGCGCTGACGGTCATAGGCAGCGCCCTGAACGTGGAAGTCGCCCTGATACCCCGAGAAGATACGCTTGGGGAAGTCCTGTGCCACGCAGCCCAGGCAGAGCACCAGGAGCAGTAGAGTCAATATAGGTCTGCGCATCATCGGTCGTGGATTTGTTGTAACATGTTGCCGAGCACCTCGATGCTGTCTACGATGAGGTCGGGCTGGCGTTCGGCTGCCTGCGCCACCTCCATCGTGGTCTCGCCCGAGAGGACCAGACAACCCATGGCGCCCGCATTGAACGCCATCGCAATGTCGGTATAGATGCGGTCGCCCACCATGAGTATCTCTTCGGGCTTGAGCCCGCGCTGTTGCTGTATTCCAATGAGCATATTGGGGTCGGGCTTGCCCAGCGTGATGTCGGGCTTGCGTCCGGTGGCGCTCTCCAGGCAGCGGCAGATAGAGCCGCAGTCTACCAGCACGGTCTCCTCGTTGGTGGGGCACACCCGGTCGGGGTTTGTGGCGATGTAGGGCAGCCCCCTGCTTATCCACCATGCCGCCCTGCACAGCCTCTTGTAGGTGAGCGTCATGTCAAAGGCAGCCACCACGATATCCGGCACGTCTTCGGGGGTGTCCTCGCAGGATGTGAAGCCGGCTGCCTCAAATTGGGAAATCATGCTGGGCGTGCCCAAGAGGAAGAGGCGCCGCGCCTCGGGGTAGTGGGCCTTGATATAGTCGATGGTCGCCACGGTGGTGTTGTATATCTCCTCCTCGGTAGCATGTATTCCCATGCGTGCGAGCTTCTTCAGATAGTCCTCTATCGACTTCGACGGGTTGTTGGTCAGAAACGAGTAGCTTATACCCATCCTCTTGAGCTTGTCGAGGAAGTCGATGGTGTAGGGAAAGAGCGTGTCGCCGAGATAGATGGTGCCATCCATGTCGAGCGCCACATGCTTGATTTTTTCCAGTTGCATAGTTTACTGTTTAGTGGTTTCTTCTTCGGCATAGCCGTCGGCCTTGGCGTTCCACATGAGCGTGAAGACAGCCACGCAGAGCACGGCGATACCTATCATACCATAGAATACATAGTCCCAGTTACCCCATGCGTCGACGAGCATACCCACGCCGATGCCGCTCACGATTCCGCTGGCATAGCCAAACATTCCGATGAGTCCGTTGGCGGTGGCTGCGGCGCGGTTGGTGGCCTGGTTAGAGGCGGCGATGCCTATCAGCGCCTGCGGGCCGTAGATGAAGAAACCTGCCATGGCGAGCACTACCACCATCACGGGCATCGATGTGCCGGCGGGCAGCGATACGAAGATGGTCATAAACACAGCCACGCCCACCATGAACCAGAAGCAGGTGCGATGGGCCTTGCCCTTGAACACGTGGTCGGTGAGCCAGCCCGAGACTATCATGCCGATGATGCCGAATATCTCGAAGATGGCTACTGTCCATCCGGCGTTGGCAAGGCTCATGCCGCGAGCCTCCTTGAGGAAGGTGGGACCCCAATCGAGCACAGCGAAGCGCACGATGTAGACCATGAAGTTGGCGATGGCCAATATCCATATCCACTTGTTGCGGAATACCATCTTGCGCAGGAACGCCTTGTACTCGGTGCCTCCCTCCTTGCCCTTCTTGTTGATGGTGTGGAGCTCGGGCAGTCCTACCGACGACGGCGTGTCGCGCAGGAAGACATAGATGCCTATCGCGCCCACGAGGGCAATGGTGGCGGGTATCCAGAAGCACCACTTCCACGCGCCCTGGCCCATCGTTGCCATGATGTAGCCGCAGAGGATGGCCACGATAGAGGCTCCTATCGAGTGGGAGGTGTTCCAGATAGACATCTTGGTAGCCAGCTCATTGGCGGGAATCCAGTGGGTGAGCAGGCGGTTGCACGGGGGGAAGCCCGAGCCTTGGAAGAGGTTGTTCAGCAGCAGGAACAGGCCGAAGATGAATACCATGGTGTTGACAAACTGCGGTCCCGAGCTCTCGCCGGTGATGAGGTAACTCAGGTCGGCGCCAAAGCCGAAGGCGTAGTTGGCTGCGGCACAGAGCAGCAGTCCTATCGCCATGTGGTAGCGGGCGTTGAAGCGGTCGGCGAGATAGCCGTTGAGAAATCTCGACGCGCCATAGACCACCGTCACCAGGGTCATGATGATACCGAAGCTGGTCTTGGAGATGCCATATTCGGCGGTGAGTCCGGGGATGGCAAACGAGAAGTTCTTTCTCACGAAGTAGAAGATGGCATAGCCTATCATGGTGGCGAAGATGGTGCGCCATTGCCAGTATTTGAATGTCTTGGTCATATCTGTCAGTAGTTAATAGGGTTATAGTCTGGGTCTTAGCGGTCTATGGGCCACAGTCCGCGCTCTGAGAAGAGGCGGTCGAGCCACTCTTCATAGCGGTTGAGCCTTACGGCGACATCCATGATGGTGTAGCGGCGGCGTATAAACTGCGACTTGTAGATGATTTCCTTGAGATAGCTGCGGCTGATGTCGATATCTTCGGGCTCGGTGGGGGCGCCCACCATCTGCAGACGGCGCTTGGCCTCTGCCACCGATACCAGCTGCTGCTGCAGCCGCTCGCGCAGTGTGCTCCAGTTGTCGCGGATGTCGGTCAGCTCCTGGCGCAGTTGGTCGCGGCTTACATATTTGGCGCGTATCTCTCCCACGCAGAAGTCTTCCAGACCCGAGCCAGCAAAGGTGTTGCGCGTGTGGGCCTCCTGCTCTTCGAGCGAGGGCCATGCCTCGACACAGGCTTCGATGTCAAGATGCTCGATGTCCATCTCGAGCAGATACTCATAGAGCGAGAGCGACACCAGCACACCCATGCTCACCTGGAAACCATGCGAAGGCATATTGCCGTTGGCCATGGTGAAATTGGCCATATTGAGCATGTGGCTCACTTGGTGTTCGGCACCCGAGGCGGGCCTTGAGGTCTTGGGGTAGGCCTGCATGGCAAATCCGCCGAGCAACAGGCCCTCTATGAGCTGCTCTATGGCGTGCTTGTCGCCACGCCGTGCGCCCTCGGGGTCGGCGAGTGCGCTGTGCAGTCCGTCCTGCACGATGCTCCACGACAGCGGGTCTATCTTCTCGTTGCCTATCACATCGGCCACTATCCAGTCGGCTCCAGCCGGAACCTTGGCGAAGAGGTCGCCGTAGCCCGAGGCGGTCATGGCTTCGGGTGCGCCGGCTATGATGTCGACATCGGCCACCACAGCCTGGGGAGCGGGGCAGGCGAAGGTCTGCTTCTTGCCGTCCTTGGTTATCGATGCGCCCGACGCCACATATCCGTCCATCGAGGCGGCTGTCGCCACTACCATGTAGGGTCGCTGCTGATGGGCCGAACAGAGCTTGGTGGTGTCGTTGATGGTGCCCGAGCCCACGGCTATTGCCACGGCGTCGGTCTGAGCCAGCACGGCATCCAGGCGGTCTATGTATTTCCATTCGGCGTGCATCTCGGGCTCGTCGAAGATATAAGGTTCGCAGGTGGCGATGCCATCGCGGGCGAGGATTTCGGCTACCTTGGCTCCAGCCACGTGCCATGTGGTCTTGTCGGCGACGATGATGGCCTTGCGGCCGGCAAACTGCTGGGCGAAGACATCACCCACGGTGCTTATCACGCCACATCCCAGTTGCAGGGCCTTAGTGGTGGTAGCATTGTCCAATGCCATTGTTACTCTGTTTTCCATATATGTCTTGTTTTAGTCTAATATTGCGTCATTGATGATTGAGATGGGGTTCATTACCCGGTAGGGTGTGCTCATCTCTATCTGCCACTTGCAGGTCTCGCAGTCGGTGACCACCACATCGGGGTCTACCTCGCCAATCTGCTTGAAGAGCGGGGCGCCGATAGACTGCGACACATCGTAATTCTCCTTCTTGAAGCCGTAGGTACCACCGATGCCACAGCAGCGGCTTTCGAGTTTGACCAGCTCGAGGCCGGGTATCATTTTGAGCAGTTCGATGCTGTAGATGGTCCATCCCAACCGCTCCATGTGGCATGCCGAGTGGTAAGCCACGCGCAGCTTGAAGTCGGGCTTGAAACGCAGTTGGGCGGCGCCCGATTTGAGTTGCTGGTAGATAAACTTGGTGGCGAGGTTGATGCTCTCTGCCACGCTGCTGTTGTCGAGTCTGAGCAGACTCTCATACTCGCTGCGCATGGTGAAGGTGCACGATGACGAGGTGGTGACGATGCACTCGGCATCGCGTAGTGCCCGCTCCATGGCGGCTATGTTGTGGCGGCCGTTGGCGCGCGCCTTCTCGCTCATGCCGTTGGCTATGGCTGGCAGACCGCAGCACTGCTCTCCCTTGATGAGTGATACGCCATAGCCCATGGCGTTGAGCACGCGCACGAGGTGCTTGCCCAGTTCGGGGAAGTTGTAGTTGACGTAGCAACCATGGAAGTAAGCCACCTTGCGGTCGAAGCTCTGCTGGTCTTTGGCGGCTTCACGGCGGTACCACGCCTCAAACGTGTGCGAGGCGTAGGCAGGGAAGGTGCGGCCCTGGTGTATGCCCACCATCTTGTGGAGCATCCACTTGGTAAGTCCCATGTTGACCACGCGGTTGGCGAGTCCGAAGGAGTGGGTGGCGAGCGTACCCACGAGGTCGGTATTGGCGAGCATAAACTCTCTGATGCCTATGCCCTGCAGGCTGTACTTGATGCGGGCGCTCTGGATGATGTCGCCCACCTTGACGCCTTGCGGACAGACAATCTCGCAACGCTTGCAGTTGAGGCACATCTTCATGGTCTTCTCGTCAAAGCAGGTCTCGTCTTTCAGACGGTGGCGCTCGCCGTCAGGCCCCGCCCACTTGGGGCCGGGAAACTTGAGCGTGACGCCGCTCACCGGGCAGTACGCGTTGCAGATGGAACATTTCAGACACTTCTCCAGGTCGTTCTCGCTGACCTGGTATAACTGTATATCTTTACTCATAGCTCTTTATTGTTTTATGGTCTCTGCCACGTGCAGGGCAGTGGTCATCGACACGCCTTCCTTGTCGGCGAGGCTGATGGAGTTGTGTCCGCTCAGTATGCTGCCGATGGCAAAGAGATTGTCGATGGTCTTGTCGTCTTTGGTGACCCTGAATGTGGCGTCGGTAGCCACGCCAAACTCCATGAAGGGCTGCTCGTCGAAGGCATCGTCGAGTGCCCACTGGCTGCGGTCGGCGAGTGCGTCGACACGGAGGTCGAACACGGGCTCGAACACGTGCTCGTAGTCGGCCATGATGCCACCACTGTAGAAAGAGCCTGCCGCCAGCACGAAGTGGTCGGCTTCAAGCGGCTCGGCGTTCAGGTGCTTCGATGTCACGCTTATGAGCCTTGTGCCATCGGCGCTCCACGCCTTGGCTGTCACTATCTCGTCGCCCAGCAGATAGGTTCCGCCGAGGAGTTCAAACCGCTTTTGCAGTGTGGTCTGGATGCTTCTGCCGTAGATGAAGGGGAAGGTGGCTTCGCCGTCTTTGTCGTGGCCCACGATGGTGAGCCATGCCGGCATGGCGGTGCCAAACTGGGTGACGCGCGTGTGGTTGGCGTCGCAGCTGCCGTCCATCTCTACGCCGGCTGCCTGGAGCAGTGACTGCGCCCGACGGGCAAGAGCGAGGGTGCGCTCGGCACCCATCTTGGTGTAGGGATGCGTGGCGGCCAACTGGCCCATAGACTCGGCGGGGTGTGTCACTTCGTTGCCGTCGGTGTCGTAGCCCAGGAGACCGAACGAACCGTCGCTGAAGAACATGCTGCTCTGTCCGCGACTGATGATGGCCACATGCTGCCCACCCTCGGCAAGGCTGATGCCGCAAGTGAGTCCGCTGAGACCTCCACCTATTATAATAGTATCAAATTTCACGTTATTCTGATTGCTTGTCGTTGTTATTTCTCTTTCCTAATTCCCAAGATAGACTGGTAGATGTAGCCCATGAGCTGACATTCGCTCAGTGTGGGGCCCCAGGCTACGGCAGCCATACCCTTCCAGCGCTCGTTGAGAAAACGCATCACGTCCTGACGGCTCTGGGCCTTGGTCTTGTGGCAGAGTTCTTCGAGCATGCGCTCGGCGCGATAGGCGCAGAGCTGTCCCTGACAGGTGCCCATGCCCAGGCGGGTGCGTCGGCGCAACTGGGAGAGGCTGGTGACCTGATGGTCGTCTATGAGCTGCTTTACATCGCGGCGCGATACACCCTCGCACTCGCACACCAGCGGCTCGGGAGTCATGGTTCCATGGCGGCGGAACGCCTTGTCGCTGCGCATTTCGGGGTTGGGCAGCGGCGTGATGGCTGTCTCGCACTCACGCTGTATGTTGAGCTTCTCGCACACCTTGTCGGCAGCCATCTCGGCCATGAGTCGGTAGGTCATGAGCTTGCCGCCGGTGATGGTGATGAAGCCCGCAAGTCCGTCTCGCACCTCGTGGTCCAGACACACGATGCCTCGGCTTATGCTGCGCCCCGTGGCGTCGTGGTCGCTTGCCACGAGTGGCCTCACTCCGGCATAGGCACGCAAAATTCGCGTTGACGCCAGCGAGGGCGCCAGTTTGCATCCCTCCTTGAGCAGCACGTCGACCTCTTCGGGGGTTACCCTCATGTTCTCGACTTCCTCCATAGGCACGCGCTCGGAGGTGGTGCCTATCACGGTGATGACGTCGCCCGGCACGAGTATGTCGGCGTTGGCAGGCTTGCGGCAGCGGTTGATGACCATATTGTTGACGCGGTGGCCGAAGACCAGCAGCGAGCCCTTGGCGGGAAACATGTTGACCGTCACCCCAGCCATGCGCGCTATCTCCATGCCCCAGATGCCGGCGGCATTGATGGTGATGGTGGCGTGGGCCTCCATGCGCTCACCGGTTATGGTGTTGCGCAGGTTTACTCCTTCGACCCTTCCGTTGCGTATGATGAGGCTTGAGGCTTCGTGATAGGTAAGCATGTCGGCACCATGACGACGGGCGTCGAGCACATTGCTCATCGTGAGCAGGAAGGGGTCGATGCTGCCGTCGGGCACCACCACGGCGCCTATCAGGTCGGGGTTGACCGAGGGCTCGCGCTTGAGCGCCAGCTTGGGGTCGATAATCTCGGCGCGGATGCCGGCACGCAGACAGCTGTCGACGAAGAGCTGCTGGTAAGCGAGGTCGTCTTCGGGCAGCGTGATGAAGAGTCCGTCGTGCTCTTCGACACAGTGGGGCGCGATGCGTCGCAGTATCTTGTTCTCCACGATACACTCGGTGGCGCTCTCCTGGTCGGTGACGGCATAGCGGGCACCACTGTGCAGCAGGCCGTGGTTGCGGCCGGTGGCGCCGTGGGTGAAGTCGTGGCGCTCGACGAGCAGCACGCGCAGGCCACGCATGCTACAGTCGCGGGCAGTGCCTGCGCCTGTGATGCCTCCACCAATGATAATCACATCGTAATGGTCTTTAAGTTTCATATCTTTCATTGTGGTAAGTTATATGCCCCCGGTCGCAGCCTGGGAGAATAGCGTGAGGGCGGGCGTCGCGGTTAACTTGACGGGATTGACATTAGTCAATCGCAAATTTAATAATTATTTCCTTCCTTTGCGTGAAAAACCCGCCTTTTCTTGTTTTTGTGTCATTATTCTATGTGATTTACCAGCATTTAGGGTTGGTAGTCAGCCCCGCAGTCAGCCTATGGCGGGTCATAGGGTAGGGCGCCGGGAGCGGTGATGTCCCTCGCCTCGCAGGTGATGTCCCTCGCCTCGCAGGTGATGCCCTTCGCCTCGCAGGGAATGACCACCATCCAGCCAGAGATGCTCGGAAAATGCAGTTTGTGGTGTGAAATGACGGTTGCAGGCTCTGCAATAGTTATGGCAAGACTTGCAACCGATAAATCAAACCCTGAAACCAATTTGTTGATGCACTCCGCGGTATTGGCGATGGCGGCGGTGAGGGCGGGGGAGCACCGCAAGCAAACAAAAAAGCCTCTGAGATATCACATCTCGGAGGCTTGCAAATATCATAGTCCAATTAGCATCTGCAGACATATCATCGCTGACACGTAATACAGACTTGGACCGTTGTTAACTATGTTATACACTTTAAACTTTGGTCTGGACGGACCTGACAAACTCGCTCGTCATGCCGGTTTCCGTCCTCTTAGTCGCCTCAAAGATACTGCTTTTGTTCTGAAACAACAAGAAAATCGCCAGAAATCTTTACAAAATCTGAAATAATCATGGGTAAGTCGCTTTTATTCGCTAATTTTGCCTATATTTGCAGCCTAAACAAACATCAAGATGAAAAAGACAGTTTTATCTCTGCTGGCCCTCTGCTGCAGCTGTACCATGTGGGCCGAAGACTCGATGCTCACCTTCCGCCTCAACGATGGTGTGAACAGTGAGGTGAGCTACAAGATAGGCACAGACATAAACCGCATCGTCTTCAAGGGCAACACCGTGGTGCTGCAGAAGGGCGAAAAAGTGGTGAAGAGCTATGCCGAGTCGCTGGTGAGCTCCTTCTCCTTTGGCAATACGGCCAACGGCATCACCATGCCCGAGCTGGGCACCGACGATGCCGCCTCTACCGCCGTGTATGCCATCGACGGCAAGCGGTTGGGCTCGCTGCAAACGATAAAGACATTGCCCAAGGGAGTGTATATCATCCGCAAAGGCAATGTCTCGTATAAAATTGTAAAAACTGATTGATTATCCCATGTAGGGGGCTATCTGGTTGGTCAAGTCGACAAACTCGGAGATAGCAAGCTGTTCGGGGCGTCGGGTCATGATAGGCTGGGTGAAGAACTCGTCTGCTGGCTTCTGCGCCCCGAACATCTGTTTGATGCTCACGCGAAGCATCTTGCGGCGCTGGTTGAACACCGTCTTGACCAGACGCTTGAAGAGACGCTCGTCGCAGCCCAGTGAGGTCACGTCGTTGCGCGTCATTCTTATCACCGCACTCTTCACCTTTGGCGGTGGGTTGAACACGTCTTCATCTACAGTGAAGAGATATTCCACATTGTACCATGCTTGTATGAGTACCGACAATATGCCGTAGGTCTTGTTGCCGGGCTGTGCCGCCATGCGCAGCGCTACCTCGCGCTGTATCATGCCGGTGCAGCAGGGAATGAGCTCCTTGTTGTCGAGCATCTTGAAGAATATCTGTGAGGATATGTCGTAGGGGTAGTTGCCCGTGAGCACAAAGGGATAGCCGTCGAAGATGGTGGTGAGGTCCATGCGCAGGAAGTCGTCGCCGATGATGTTGTCCTGGAGCTTGGGGAAACGGTCGTGGAGGTAAACCACCGACTCGCGGTCAATCTCGATGGCCTTGACGGGGCGTGGCTTCTCTACCAGATACTGGGTGAGCACGCCCATGCCCGGTCCTATCTCGAGCACGGGCAGGTCGGGACACGCATCTACGGTGTCGGCTATACGCCGGGCTATGCCCAGGTCTATCAGGAAGTGCTGGCCTAAGTTCTTCTTGGGTTTTACTTGCTTCATCTTTTAGAGTAAGGTGAGTGAATAGATATAGATGACAGATGCGGGGATGGCCATAAGCGACGAGTCGAAACGGTCGAGCATGCCGCCGTGGCCCGGCAGGATGCTGCCGCTGTCCTTGATGCCCAGGGTGCGCTTGAAGAGACTCTCGACGAGGTCGCCCCAGGTGCCGAAGAATACCACTACCAGTCCGAGGCCCATCCACTCGATGACAGAGAGGCCGGAGAGACACTCGTGGCTGTTCTCCCACCATCCGAGCAGGGCTGCTACGACAAGCACCAAGAGTCCGCCGCCGATGGAGCCTTCCCACGACTTGCCGGGGCTGATGCGGGGGAAGAGCTTGTGGCGTCCCAAGAGTGAGCCGCTAAGGTAGGCGCCGGTGTCGTTGACCCACAGGAAGATGTAGACCGACAGGGGTAGCAGGAAGTAGAAGGAGATGGTGCCGTCGGGCTGCTGGCGGAAGGCCAGCACATTGATGCACGCCAGGGGCAGGGCGATATACATCTGGCCGAGCATGGTATAGGCCCAGTCGTTGACGGCATTGGCATTGCGGGTGTAGAGCTCGCTGATAAAGAGATAGACCACCGTGAGCAGATAGGGCACAAAGACGGCATTGGTCTGGATGATGCCGCTGTTGATGCCGGCGATGGCGACAAAGAGATAGACGCCTGCCACGGTAGAGATGAACCGGTTGATGCAGACATTCTCAATGTTGTTGACCAAACCTGTATATTCCCACAGGGCAAGGCCTGTGATGAGGGCGAAGAGCCCTATCATGGCGGTGGGGTCCAGAAGTCCGGCGACCATGATGGCAACAAACAGGGCGCCAGTGATGGCGCGGACGATAAAATTCTTCATTTTTGGACTCATAGTCTTACTCCTCCTCTTTATCTTGTTTTTCTTTGTTGTCGCGGTTGGCTTCGGCTTCAGCCTTGGCACGCTCGTGCTCGGCCTGGGCCTGCTTCACCGCCTCGGGCATGTCTTCGAGCTTGGGGGCATTGGCCTCGTTGGCCTCGATGATTTCTTCGGAACGGCTCACCCATGGGCGCTTGCCGAAAATCTTCTCTACGTCTTCGGCGAAGATTACCTCCTTCTGGAACAGCAGTTCTGCCAGCTGTCGGTGACCTTCGGCGTGCTCTTTGAGCAACTCCTTGGCACGCTCGTACTGGCCGTTAATCATCTTGAGCACTTCCTCGTCCATCAGCTTGGCTGTGGTCTCAGAATAGGGGCGCTGGAACTGGTACTCCTGGTTGTTGTAATAACAGATATTGGGCAATGCTTCGCTCATACCGGCATAAGCTACCATGCCATAGGCACTTTTGGTGGCGCGCTCCAGGTCGTTCATGGCGCCAGTGGAGATGGAACCGCGGAAGAGCTCTTCTGCGGCGCGGCCTCCGAGCAGTGCGCACATCTCGTCGAGCATCTCCTCCTTGGTGGTGATGACGCGCTCTTCGGGCAGATACCATGCGGCGCCCAAGGCCTGACCGCGGGGTACGATGGTGACCTTGAGCAGAGGGTCGGCGTACTGGCAGAACCACGAGATGGTGGCGTGGCCGGCCTCGTGGATGGCTATGGCGCGCTTCTCGTCGGCGGTCATCACCTTGGTCTTCTTCTCCAGACCGCCGATGATGCGGTCTACGGCGTTGAGGAAATCCTGCTTGCCCACATGGGTGTTGTTGTGACGGGCGGCGATGAGGGCAGCCTCGTTGCAGACATTGGCGATGTCGGCTCCGGAAAATCCGGGGGTATGGCGGGCAAGGAAGTCTACGTCTACGGTATCGTCCTTCTTCAGCGGGCGCAAGTGGACATTGAAGATGGCCTTTCGCTCAGCCAGGTCGGGCAGGTCTACGTGTATCTGACGGTCGAAACGGCCAGCACGGAGCAGTGCCTTGTCGAGCATGTCTACTCGGTTGGTGGCAGCGAGCACGATAACACCCGAGTTGGTGCCGAAGCCGTCCATCTCGGTGAGCAGGGCGTTGAGGGTGTTCTCTCGCTCGTCGTTGCCGCCGGTGGCGGGACTCTTGCTGCGGGCTCGTCCTACGGCGTCAATCTCATCGATGAAGATGATGCAGGGTGCTTTCTCCTTGGCCTGACGGAACACGTCGCGCACGCGGCTGGCTCCTACGCCGACAAACATCTCGACAAAGTCGGAACCGCTCATCGAGAAGAAGGGCACGTCGGCCTCGCCTGCCACGGCTTTGGCCAGCAGCGTCTTACCGGTTCCGGGAGGGCCGATAAGCAGCGCTCCCTTGGGGATTTTACCTCCGAGCTCGGTAAACTTCTCTGGGTTTTTTAGAAACTCCACGATTTCTTCCACCTCTTGCTTGGCGCCTTCCTGACCAGCCACATCTTTGAATGTGACGCCCATCTCGCCGGCTTTCTCGTAGAGCTTGGCTTTGCTCTTGCCGACATTGAACACGCCGCCGCCGGCTCCGCCGCTGTTCATGCGGTTCATGAAGAAGAACCATACGAAGATGAGCAGCAGGAAGGAACCGAAGTTGTAGAGTAGGTTGAGCAGGGTGTTCTCATTGGGTCTCTCGTAGTCGTAGTCCTTGAGCTTGCCACTCTTCTGGGCTGTCAAGAGGAAGTCTTCTATCTTGTCTACCGAACCATAGTTGACTTTGACGTATGGGTCTTTGCCCAGTTTCTCTGCCGGCTGGTTGAAGACGGCTTTGAGGGCTTGGGGTTTGACATACATCTTGAGTTCGTGTTCCTGGTTGTTGATGATAATCCTGCTGGCGTAACCCTTGCTTACGTATTCTTTGAACTTGGTGTATGTAGCCTCCTGGCTTACGCCCTGTACGCCCAACAGGTTGCCTCCGCCGCTGAAGGCGATGACGGCGATAAAGATAAGCACCGATATGTAGAGCCAGTTCATGTTGAACTTGGGCATCTTGGGTTGCTGGTCGTTGGGTCGCTTATCTTTGGGATTGAAATTGTTCATGATAGCTATATATTATATATATAATTAAGGTGTATATATCAGTCAAGGTCGGGGATGCGGGTAAGATGTGCATCTTCCCAGAGGTGTTCAAGGTCGTAGAACTCGCGTACCTCGGGCAGGAAAATGTGTACCAAGGCATCGACAAAGTCGATAGCCACCCACTGGTCGGTCTCAAGACCCACCACGCCTACGGGCTTCTCGCCCATGCGCTCGCGCACCATGTCGCCCACCGACTCGGCTATAGCCTCTACCTGTGCGGGTGAATTGCCCTGACAGATGATGAAGTATTGGGCGATGGCGCCGTCGATGCCGCGGAGGTCGGCTATCACGATGTTTTTACCTTTCTTTTCCTGTATACCTTCAGTAATGGTCTCAACCAATTTGTTTGTTGTTGTCATTCAGTTGTCTTCTAATTTGATTTATACTGCAAAGTTAACCCTAATTCTCCGAATAATGGTATAAAGTACTGCTAAAATGAAATTTTTTATGAAAAAAAGCGCAAAAAGTTTTGGGGTATGAAAAAAAAGCACTACCTTTGCAATCGCAAATGAGCAAGAGGCAATTGCTCGAAACAAATTGGGATATGGTGTAATGGTAACACTGCAGATTCTGGTCCTGCCTTTCCTGGTTCGAGTCCGGGTATCCCAACAGAGAAGTCAAGTCGAAAGGCTTGACTTTTTTCTTTTATCCCCATTTTCTTATCTTTGGTCAGCGTGCGCGCATCGGTGGCGTGGTCTGGCGAGCTTGAAGTTCAGAAGCGGGATAGGGGGGCACGGGGCGTAGTGGCGAGCACCGTGGGCGTACCAGTCCAGGCCGTGAGTGCGGTCCAGCTCCTTTCCTATGTACTTGTAGGGCTGCAGGCCGGTGTTGCGGCTGTCGCCCATGAGCGCGCCATAGGGGTAGTAGTGGTTCACGTCCTCCACGTTTCCGTGGGCGTCGGCCACTACGCGGTTGTTGCCTAAGTAATCCCTGATGTAATAGTGGTATGTGGGGACGGAGTCCCTGAAGGACACATATCCCCCGTCGTAGAGCAGGCGGATGATCACGCCGTCCTCATAGACCCTGTTGCCGGCTTTGCAAAGAGAATATTGGTGTCTGATTAAAAATGGAGTCGTTTGTGATATATATAGTATAGTTAAATGGGTTGGAATACAAATACAAATAAGTATAGTGTTGTTTCTTATTTTTGGGAACCAGTTTGTATCTGTATTTGCCTTTCGGGAAAGATGCATCCCCCTTTCCATCTATATAAAGAGAATCTGGTGGAATGTGATGCCACTTAAAAAATATAGGCTCTTCATCCTGGCATGATTCCTTCCAAAACTTTCCAATAAAAATATTGGAAAGTATAAATGTCGGGTAACATCCATTTCCCACATAATATGTTGTTTTTTTTTGTCTTCCATTTGGCATTCTTTCTATTACGACATCCATGCCTTTTGTCCATATAACATTGGTTATTTCGCATTTCCTATTCTCTATAGTCTGCAAATTACTTAGTGCCGGCGTGCAAAGCAACCAACAAATTACTATTGCAAAACATTTACTCTGGGTGTTCATCTTCTTTCCTTTCTTCCTTTCCTAATTCTCGACGTAAAATATTCTCATTTTTAATGCCATTCCCAGTTATTAATGTTTCATTTGAATTTCCTGTTATATAAATATTGAACTCGGATATAACCTCTTTATTATTCACTAAAAAATCTTCTCGTGTAGTCACTCCTCCCTTATGTAACCAGTCCAGGCCGTGGGTGCGGTCGAGCTCTTTGCCGATGTATTTGTAGGGTTGGGTGGCATGGTCATTCCCCCTGCTTCCGGCAATGGCGAAAGCAGGGAGGCTCAGAGTGGTCATGAGCCCCAACAGCATTATGACAATCTGGCGGCGCATGGACAGTGGTTAAGATGTTTACATTGCAAATATAATAATAATGTACACACGCGCAAAGAAAATCGGCAGGAAAGTGATGGCTGGGGGAGAAAAACGTATGATGCAGCCTACTGCCCCCCCCCGTTGTAGTCAAATGGCTCAGGTCGACAGGTTTGTGGCGGACGTAGTGGAAAAGGATACAATCCATATTCATCAAAGAAGCCTCGTTGTACAAACTGTAATGGCAAGGGTACTATCAGATGTGGCATCTGTTATGGTTCGTGTACCAGAACTTGTGGCAGATGTAACGGCTGTCAGTCTGCGTAAGCCTATTGTCAAGGCAGCCCCTACCAAGATATAATTGATTACCGACGTATATACACATTGCGCCCGGCCATTCTGTAATGAGAATGGCCGGGCGCTTGAGTTATAGGTATTGCTTATGGTGGTCTGGTTGCAGCTGTCTTATCGCTTGAGAACCTTGTGGGTCGTGCCACCTTGCTTTACCAGGTAGATGCCAGTCGGCAACTGGTCGGTGGTGGCACCCATGTACACGCCCTGCAGGTTGTACACGGCGGTGGGAGCTTCGCCGTTGTCGGCCGAGGGCTGATCTATGGCCGTAGCCACATCCTCTATCTGGCTGTACACATACTTTGAGCGCTTCTCGTATTGTTGTGTCTCAGTGTTGTAGCGCTCAGTTAGGGCGCTCAGCATTTCGCCTGTGGCCTCGTCGTACTCGTAGGTGTAGCGCTCGCCCTGTCTGGCTATGACCCAGGTCTTTCCCTGGTCGAACGACCAGAAAGCTTCATAGATGGTGTTGTTGCCATGCTCGTCGTGGGTAGATGTGAGCTTGTAGCGCGATTTCTCGGTACCATCCTCGTTGTAATTATAGCTCATAAACCAGTCCTGTAAACGTTTTCCGTTGATAGTTTTGATTACGGTCTCACGCTTCTCGATTATCTCATTGCTGCTGTATGTGCCGTCGCTGTTGTAATCTTCGTAGCTTTCGTTTATATAGTGTTCGGTACCATCATCGCTGACGATCTTTTTGGTACGTTCTAAAACCTTAAAGTGGCTTTCCGTCTCGCGTACGTATCCGCCTTTGCCGTCATAGGTGTTTTTGAGCGTGTATATATTGCTCACTCCAGTACCATCCGGGGTGAGAATATATATATTGCCGCTTTTCAGCAGGTTGTCATTGTCTTCTTCTAATTCCAGAGAGAGACAGCATACTTTGTTGAGGTCGTACACCTGACCATTGGTTTTGTACCATACCAGGTCGAAAGCCTTTTTGTCGTACCGTGTTTCTCCGTTGCTGCTCGAGTAGCTGGTGGTCACCATGTTGGTTAACTTAGTACCCGATTTGTCGTACGTGTTATACAATTTGTCTATGTCTATGGTTCCGTCATAGACGATATCTTTCTTGTTAACCTCTGTGATATTGTTCTGGCTGTTGCGCGTGAAGGACAGCCTGTTTTTTTCCTTCGGGTTAATCCATTTCTTCGTGGCTTCATCATAGCTGTAACTGAGGCCACCCATGCACAGGTCTTTCAGTATAGGGTCGTCATAGAAGTATTCGTTGTAAGAATAGGGCGTGTCGTTGATAGTCCATTTGGAAGAGGTGTTGTGCCCCTGGGCATCGTACGTGTATTCCGTAAGGTCGATGCCGCCAGATACGGCATTGGTTTCCTTTTGGCTGAGCAGATTGCCCTTAGTGTCGTAGCTGAAAGCGATGTCGCCGATTTTTGTCCAGGTGGCACCGTTGTCCTTGGTGGTATAGTGTACACCTGTCTTGTGGCGCCATATACTGCCAGGTGCGGCCTGGACTACGCGTGCCGGTGATGCAACTAAGGCGTTTGCCTGCTCAACGGTTGTAACAAAGTGCTGGGCGTGGGCTTGTACCCCCCCCCAAGAGAATGGCCGTGGCCATAGAGATGTAAGTTCTTTTCATATATACTAATGGTGTTGGTTAATATTGTCAATAGTTATTGCTTATACCTGATACTTACAAATACGGGCTATGATGATCTATAGGTACAAAGTTAACGTAAATAGTTGAATTTGCCAAAGAAAAAGATATGAAATGTTGCAGGCAGTGTCTGGTGGAGGCTCGCCCACGGTAGCAGAGTATGGCCACGCTATTGCTCAGTACCAACTTTGGGCCTATGCCAGTCGGCCAGGGGTATGGGGGATATATAAAAAGGATGCAGAGCTGTGGCCTTGCATCCTTTATAAGAGGTACCTAGCAGAGTCGAACTGCTCTACACGGTTTTGCAGACCGTTACCTAACCGATCGGCCAAGGTACCCTGTGCTAAATTGCGAGTGCAAAGATAGTGCAAATAATCGAGCTGTCCAAATTTTCAGCCATGTTTTTTGTGTTTGCTGCTGCATTTGTCGTAAAAAGCGCAGTTCTCACAGCCAGTCTTGTGACATTTCAGCACCCTGTACACCCTATACGCCACAAATATGGCGCATAGGGCGAGGATGATGTATGTCGCGATATACTGCATGGTCTACTTGATATTCTTGAAAGTCTTGGCGAGTCCACCTGTACTCGTTTCCTTGTAGAGTGAAGGCAGGTCGTGGCCCGTCTGCTTCATAACCTGTACCACGCGGTCGAAGCTCACGCGGTGCTTGCCGTCGGAGAACGCCGAGTAGAGGTTGGCGTCGAGCGAGCGGGTTGCGGCAAAGGCGTTGCGCTCGATACAGGGTATCTGAACCAATCCGCATACCGGGTCGCAGGTCATACCCAGGTGGTGTTCCAATCCCATCTCTGCCGCATACTCTATCTGTGCCGGGCTGCCACCGAAAAGCTGGCAGGCTGCGGCACTGGCCATAGCGCAGGCTACGCCCACCTCGCCCTGGCAACCCACGTCGGCGCCGGAGATGGAGGCGTTCTGCTTGACCACGTTGCCGATGATTCCAGCCGTGGCAAGAGCGTGCAGGATGCGGGTGTCGCTGAACTTGTGGCCTTTGGAAAGATGGTATAGTACGGCTGGCACTACGCCGCAGGCACCACAGGTGGGGGCGGTGACGATGGTGCCACCCGAGGCGTTCTCTTCGCTGGCGGCAAGGGCATAGGCATAGACCAGGCCTCGTGTCTGCAGCGACTGCTTGTAGCCTGTGGCCTTGACATAATAGGTCGGGGCTTTGCGGGGCAGATTGAGCGGGCCGGGCAGTACGCCTTCGTGGTTGATACCACGCTCCACGCACTCCTGCATAGTCTCCCATACCTCCTGCAGATAGGGCCATACCACATCGCCTTCGCACAAATCGACGTACTCCCAGTATGAGCGGCCGTTCTGGTCGCACCAGGCAAGAATCTCGTTGAGCGAGTTCATCTCGTAGACTTCAGGTGTATCAAACATATCTTCGGCCTTACCCTCAGAGAGGGCACCTCCGCCTACGCTGTAGACTATCCACTCGTCGGCGCCGTCGGCTGTGAACTTCATGCCGTTGGGGTGGTAGGGCAGGAAGATGTTGGGCTCCCAGTGTATGTTGACTGTGGCGATGGGCGAAAGCACCTCTATGATGGCGGTGTCGGTCATGTGGCCCTTGCCCGTAGCTGCCAGACTGCCATAGAGGGTCACGTCGAACAGGTGGGCGTCGGGGTGGCGCTTGGCGTAAATCTTGGCGGCCTTCTGTGGTCCCATGGTATGGCTCGATGAAGGGCCCTTTCCAATCTTGTATAACTCAGTAAGTGATTTCATTATAGATATAGTAATGTGATAATTAGACAAAGAGTGAACCTATCTGGTAAACCAGCGCAGATACCACCCAGGCCAGCACCGTGGTGTAGCCGGCGGCAAAGAGCGCCCATCGCCATGAGCCCGTCTCGGACTTGATGGCGGCAATGGTGGCAAGACAGGGGAAATAGAGCAGCACGAAGAGCAGGAAGCAATAGGCCGCGAGCGGGGTGATGCCGTCGGCGGCCATCATCTGGTGCAGCAGTTCGTACTTGCGGGTGTTGCCGTCGTCGGAGCTCATCTCGTCGCTGTTGGCGTAGAGCACGCCTATGGTAGAAGCCACTATCTCCTTGGCGCCGATGCCCGAGACGAGTCCCACATCGAGTTTCCAGTTGAAACCCTGTGGACGGAAAACGGGCTCGATGGCCTTGCCGATGTGTCCTATGTAGCTCTGCTCCTGCTGTTGCTGGGGAGTAAGTCCTTCATGATGAGGGAAATAACCCAAAGCCCAGACCACTATCGATGCCACCATGATGATGCCGCCCATCTTGCGCAGATACTGCTTGCCCTTCTCCCACGTATGGCGGCCAATGGCCTTCCAGGTGGGGAAGCGGTAAGGTGGCAGCTCCATCACAAAGGGCGTATCTTCGCCCTTGATGACATGGCGGCAGAAGACGCGGCTCAGTATCACCGCCATCACGATGCCCACGAGATAGAGCGACAACATGATGAGCGGCTGGTAGTTCAGCGCAAAGAAGGTGCCGGTAATCATGACATAGATGGGCAGTCGCGCCGAGCAGCTCATCATCGGCAGGATGAGCATGGTGACCAGACGGCTGCGGCGGCTCTCGATGGTACGCGTGGCCATCACTGCCGGCACATTGCAACCAAATCCCATAATGAGCGGGATGAACGATTTGCCGTGGAGTCCCATCTTGTGCATCAGACGGTCCATGATAAACGCTGCGCGCGACATGTAGCCGCTGTCCTCCATATAGGAGATGAAGAAGTAGAGGATGAGTATCTGCGGCAGGAAGACTATCACTGCTCCCACGCCACCGATGATGCCGTCGGCTATCATGTCCTTGAGCGGGCCGTCGGGCATATACTGTCCCACCATCGTGCCGAGCCAGGCGATGCCGTCCTCTATCCATCCCATGGGTATCTGTCCCAAGAGGAAGGTGGCAGAGAACATCACCAGCAAGAGCAGGATGAAGATGGGGAAGCCCACAAAGCGGTTGGTAATGATGCGGTCTATGAGGTGGGTCACTTGATAGGTGTCCTTCTTGTGTCCGGTAGAGTATTCGGCCTCTTGCAGCGCGCCGTTGATAAATCCGTACTTGGCGTCCATGATGGCTGTCTCGCTGTCGTCGCCCGTTTCCTCCTTCACACGCCGTGCCGCCTCGTCGCGATGGCGCAGTATCTCGTCGGCATCGGGCAGCGTACGGATATAGCGTTCGGCCTCCTTGTCATTTTCAAGCAACTTGATGGCAATATAACGGGTAGAGTAGCGGTGGCGCAGATTGGCAGCCTTCTTCAGGTGCTCCTGGATTTCCTCGATGCCATGTTCTATCTCGTGGCCGTGGTTGATGTGCACATGGCGGTAGTGAGGGTCGTCGTCCTCGTTGCCCTCATACATTCGGATGATGGTCTCGAAGAGTTCCTTCACACCACGGCCGTTGGTGAAGACGGTGGGTACCATGGGCACACCGAAGAGGCGTCCCAGACGGTCGGCGTCGACATGGTCGCCTCGCTTCTCGGACTCGTCAAACATGTTGAGGGCGCACACCATACGCACGTGCATGTCTATGAGTTGGGTGGTGAGATAGAGGTTGCGCTCCAGGTTGCTGCTGTCTATCACGTTGATGATGATATCGGGCGTCTTGTCGATTATCTGTCTGCGCACGTAGATTTCTTCGGGCGAATAGGCCGACAGAGAATAGGTGCCAGGCAGGTCAACGATATGGAAGGTGTAGCCGTCCATCTCTGCCACGCCCTCCTTGGCGTCTACCGTCACGCCACTGTAGTTGCCCACATGCTCATGGGCACCCGAGATGAAATTGAAGAGCGATGTCTTGCCGCAGTTGGGGTTTCCCACGAGCGCTACATTGATGTCGTGGCTCTTGCGGATGGCAGCGTCTTCCAACTGCTGGTCGGTGGGCGCCTCGGCGGTATGGGTGTCTGTGCCTGCGTTGGTTTCTATTTCGGGCTTGATATTGGTCTGTGTCTTGGCGACCTCTCCGGCGGTAACCACCTCAATCTGGTCGGCCTCGCTATGGCGCAGAGAAACCTCATATCCCATAATACGGTATTTCACTGGGTCGTGGAGCGGCGCATTGAGCAACACCTCCACTTTCTTGCCCTTGATAAATCCCATTTCTACGATGCGTTTGCGAAAGCCGCCGTGTCCAAGCACTTTGACGATAACGCCTTTCTCACCGGTTTTAAGTTCTGAAAGTTTCATTCTACTATTGGTTTAATCTGATGCAAAGTTACTCAAAGTAGTGTGTAACACAAAGAATCTGCCCTTGTTTTTATTTGCGCCAGTCAAAAAACTAAGCTATCCCAATGTAATCTCAGCAAGGTACCGGCTCTCCTGCCGATGCCGTGGGATGGCTGGGGGAGAGGAATGGGGAAGAATGGCAGGTGCAGATTGTTCCGTCGTCCATTCTTTGCTCCCCTTGGTAGCTCTCGGAAAGTAGCACGCCATCTTTAGGGGAAGCTATAGGAGGAATGGCAATGTAGTGTGGAAATTTATATTACGTGTTTTCCCCATTCTTGTATACGCAAAGAGCATGGATTTATATGTTTCCATGCTCTTCACTTGTGTTATCATTGTTGCTAATATGAATTATCATCGAAGAAACCGGCACTCCATTCATACACAGGTTTGATGTGAATATGGAGTCCGTCTATCTCCAATTCTTCATACTGGTGGTCTGCCAGTAGAAGCAAGTTCTCGCATTTGGTTTGTCGGTGGGCAAGGAGCAAACCATTAATTTCACGCTTGCGGGTTTTTTCAGACGAAATGTCATAAGACACTTGAATGCATTGAAGTACTCTGTTGCCATCACACACGACAAAGTCACATTCTCCAGAACGGTCGTTGAGATAATAGACATCCCAGCCTTCGTTTTTACACTTGCGTATCAGGTGGAGCAATACTATGGTCTCAAGGCGCCATCCTAAGTTTTCGCCCGCAAAAGCATTGTCTCTTTGATTCATCATCGCTACGTCGATGGCATATAGCTTCTCTCCTATGATGCGTAACTTGCTTTTTGAAGAGAACTTCTTTACGCCAATGAGAATGTATGCTTCCTTGAGGTACTTGATATAGTTTTGCACCGTATGGGGAGACTTGAAATCAAATAGTTCAACTAAGTCCTTGGTAGAAACTATACATGGCAATGTGTTGAGTAGGTGGTGTGCCATATTCTCAAATTGGGCCGGATATGCAATCTTATAGCGTTGCTCTATATCTCGTTTCAAGATGTTGTTAACGAGATTGCTAATATATTTTCTACCATCTCTCACCTGGAGTAGTTCAGGGAAACCACCCTGTTTCGTGTAGTCGTCGAAGGCACTTCTTTGAGCGGCGATGGCCCTTGTGGAATGGAGCTTGATGTTGATGCCTTTTATCCTGCAATACTCGGCAAACGAGAAGGGATATAAGGCAATTTCACTACTTCGTCCAGTAAGGTGAGTGGCCAAATCATTACTCAGCAGCTTGGCATTACTTCCTGTCAAGACAACATGCATTTTGGTACGCAGGAGCCGATTGACAAAGAGGGGCCATTGCTTTATATTTTGGATTTCATCCAGAAAGATATACTTGAAATCACCATAAATCTTATACAATACTTCGAGTATGTCATTTAATTGATTTGCCTCTATATCAACCAAACGTTCGTCATCAAAATCTACGTATGCAAATACTACCCCTGCATCTGCAAGTGTTTGTAGACAGAGTGTTGATTTGCCACTTCGACGTACACCTATGACGACTTGAGCTTGTGGACTGTTCAAATCTACAAGTCTTTCTTCGTAGCGGGAACACAGATACTCGCTTGACCAGTTATCTATTTCTGCTTTTTGGTCGGTCAGTATTACTTCAAGAGCCCTCTTGTCCATAAGGATAGATGTTTTTTGTATAATTATTCAAGTATTCAATTGGCATAAGCACATTCGCCTATGCAAAGTGCATATGTTTCGGCACAAAGTTACGAAAAATACGCTTATCCAACGCCTTATTTTACAAATTTCTTGCTCTTAGAACGCCTTATTTTACATTTTTTGCGTCTCCAGAACGCCTTATTTTACAAATTTCTCGCCTTCCGAACGCCTTATTTTACAGTTTTTGCGAGTTTCCTGATGGCCTTTCAGTTCATTATCGAGCCATTTGGTTGTCTTGAGGTTGTGGTTGCTGGTGCGTAACGATTGAAACGTGAGTCCGTATCAAATGTCACGTGACTACGTATCGTAAGGTACGTGGGTTCGTTTCAAACGGTACGAGCTGGCAAAGCTGGTTTGCGGGTTGAAGAACATGCTCTATACAATTGTATGAATGGATATATTTCTTTTCTGGGTAAAACCGCACACTCTCGCCACGGTTTGCTTAGGAGCTGGGGCGTAATCCTCGCGCATGAAAAATCCCGATGCCCTGGTTGAGGACATCGGGATTATATATATAAATAAGGTGTAATCGCTTAGAAGAAGAGGTAGCGGTTGTCAACAATCTTGGCGTTGGCGTAGAGCTCGCTCATATAACCTGCAGCCATCTGCATGGCTCTCTGGTTGAGCTTGGCCTCCTGCGCCTTGATATCCAGCTTACCGGGACGCATGGCCTTGCCGGTAACGCTGAAGAGGTATACACCTGCATTGCCCTTCACGGGAGTCTTGCAGAACTTGCCCTTGGCTGTAGCTGCGATGGCACCACTCAGAGCGGGCTCGGTAGAACCAGTAGCTGTAACGAATACAGGAGCAGCGAATGTAACCTGGCTGATAGCGGTTACCGTAGCGCCCTTGGCCTTAGCCTCGTTGACAGACTTCACGCCCTTAACCTTCTCCATCAGCATCTCTGCCTTCTTGTCCTTCATCACCTCTGCCTTGACCATGTCCATTACCTGAGCATCGTCGAGACCGCGGTAGCCCTTGGCGTGAACCTTGTCGAGAACGGCTACGAGCAGGTGGTTGTTGTCACCACACTCATACATAGGAGATACTTCCTTCTCCTTGGCCTCGAACAACCACTTCATAGCGTCGCGGGTGCTGTGGATGCCGGCGAGGTTGTGCTGAGCGGTAGTGATGTCGTTGGCCTCTCTTACGGTGTAGCCGGCCTTGGCTGCATTCTTGACAATCTTTTCCTCGGTGTCGTTGGCACTTACAAATGAGCTGAACTTGTTGTAAGCGGCACTGTAAGTATCCTTAGAGAACTCGATGGTCTTCTTGACAACGGCTGCAACATACTTGTTGACCATAGCCTTGCGGTCTACGACCTGAAGCACTACGCTGCCCTGAGTGAAGTTGATGACCTTGGTCTCGTTGGCAGAGAGAGTGTTGAGGCTATTGATAAAGTTCTTGGTGTCCTTGTCCATAGAGGGAGCTGCCTGATACTGGGCAGTGGTTATCCACAGCTTTTCGCCAGTCTGGTTGTACTTCTTGGCGAGTGCCTCGAAGTCGGCACCAGCTGCGAGTGCGCGGTAGATAGAGTCGGCAGTAGCCTTGGATGCTTCGGGAGTCTCGGCTGCCACCTGTATCTGGCGATACTGGATAGAGTCGGGCATCTGGGTCTTAGACACGAGCTTCACGATGTTCATGGTGTTGTCCTGAGCATTGTTGAAGACGCGTGATGTCTGACCTACAGCCATAGAGTCGAGCTGGGCAGCAATGTCCATAGGATATGCAGCCTTGGTCACGGGCAGACCCAGATAGGGGATGAGCGATGCGCTCTTGCGTACCACCTCTGCGGGGTCAGCGGCAGCAACCATGTCGTTGTGATAAGCCTCGAAGTCCTTCTTGATAGCGGCGCGGTCGGCTGCCGAAGGTACTACCTCGATGTCGATATACTTGATGTCGCGGGCTTCAACAAACTGCTCGAAGCGGGGCTTCAGCTCGTTGTACTTGGCCTTGAGGTCTGACTTTTCGATGGTCACCTTGCTGTCATCGATAGAAGAGTAGGGCAGAGCGGCGAGCTCAACCTGAGCCTCTTCGTTCTCCTCCTTGAATGAAGCCTTGGCCTCGATTGCGTTGGAGATGAAGCAGCTGCCAAGCAGTGCCTGGTACTTCTGTGCAAGAGTCTGCTGGCGCAGTGTCTTCTCGATGAAGTTCCAGTATTTGTACAGGCTGTTGTACTGCTGTGCCATCTGGGGATTTACACCCTGCTGGGCCTTGTACTCGGCGAGGAACTTCTGCAGCTGGTTGACGTCGAAGCGTCCGGTCTGCTGGTTGATAAACGGAGTATTCATGAGCAGTGGGTTGGTACCCTGCTTCAGGATGTTCTGCAACTCGCCGTCGGTAACGGTGAGGCCCAGTTCCTTGGCTTCCTTCTCGATGATTTTGGTCTGAACGTAAGTGCTCCAAACCATATCCTTAACCTGGTTGAGCTGGTCTTCATTCAGGTTTTCAGTACCTTGCTGCATCTTGATGATTTCGGTGTTCTCGTCAACGAGCTTCTGGAATTCCTGAAAATTGATTTTCTCTCCCAATACTTCACCGACCTGCTGACGCTGGTCGTTTTTAGTAGTTTCGCACGAACGAACCATTTCTTCGGCGATGAATGCAAAAAGGCCCAGTGCGATAATACCTATCAGCAGGCCGCCTCTGCTTCTAATTTTTCCTAATGCTGCCATTATTATTATAGTTTTTATTATTATAGTTTTCTCGTTTTTTCTAAATGCCTACAAAAATAGTAAAAAGAAAGCAAACCACGGCACTTTTCGCCGAAAATTTGCTCTCAGGCATTAACTTTTAGCTGTACAAGGACGATTTTGGTCATTGTATTCTTGATAATCTTGAACTCAAACTTGCCGATAGTCACTATCTCGTTGAGTTTGGGTAAACTTTCGTAGTAGTGGAGTATGAGTCCGCTGATGGTCATGTATTCGTCGCTTTCGGGGAGTCCCAGGTCAAACATCTCGTTGACTTTGTCTATCTCCAGTCGGGCAGAGAGCAGATATTCTCCGTTGTCGAGCTGCTTGGCGATATACTTGGTGCTGTCGTGCTCGTCTTCGATGTCGCCGAAGATTTCCTCTACGATGTCCTCGAGTGCCACGATGCCGCTGGTACCGCCAAACTCGTCGACCACCACGCCCAGTGATTTCTTCTCCTGCAGGAATGTCTTCATCAGTTTCTGTGCTGCCATGCTCTCGGGCACGAACGGCATCTGGCATACATGCTCTTTCCACTCGGCAGCGTTGCGGAAAAGCTCGAGCGAGTGGATGTAGCCTATAATGTTGTCGATGTCATCGCGGTAAACGATAATCTTGGAGTTGCCGCTCTCGATGAATTTTTGCTGAAGTTCCTCGATGCTGCAGTCTATGCTTACGGCATTGATTTCGGTTCGTGGCACCATGCAGTCGCGCACCCTGATGTCTGAAAATTCAAGGGCGTTCTGGAATATCTTGACTTCGTCATTGATGGGGCTGTCGGCCTTGGCGTTGTCGAGCGACGAGTGGACAAGGTAGTCCAAGTCGACCTTGGAGAACCCTTCGTCGTCGTCTTCCTTTTCCATGCGCTTGCCTACCAGTCTGAGCAGAAATTTGGCAGACAGGGTAGAGAATTTGCTGATGGGCCATAGGATAATATAGAAGAAATAGGCTATGGGCGAAAAGAGCGTAAGCAGCTTGTTGGCATTGTTCTTGAACAGCGTCTTGGGCAGAAATTCGCCGGTGAACAATACCACGATGGTCGAGAGTATGGTGTCGGCAGCTACGCGCATACCGACGTCGAGTGGCTCAAAGAGTGTCTTGTCGAAGAACTTGGCAAACAAGATGCCGTAGACCACCAGCACGATGTTGTTGCCTACGAGCATGGTGCTCACAAAGCCGTTGGGGTGGCTGTAGAATACCGAAAGTAGCTTCTGGGTGAATACACTCTTCTCCTTGTCCATCTCTGCGCGCATTCTGTTGCTGGAGACGAAAGCGATTTCCATGCCTGAGAAGAATGCTGAAAGAACCATGGAAATCAGAATGCCTATAAGTAGCGGTATGTCTATGTTGTCTAACATGATTTAGTGCATAATTGGTATTGACGTGTTGCGGCGCTGTGGCATCGGAGCCGGGCGCAGTTGTGGAGCCACCGAGTCTTTGGCTGTCGCCACTGTGTCGCTCTCGCTGCTGTCAAAGTCGCCTTTCACGAACGAACCCTTGCTGTTGGATATGTAGTATTTCGTCATCTTTTCGTCGCTGCGGAAGTAGCTGCCCTCAATCTCGCGTTCGGGGGTAACCAGCTTGGAGTAGACATGGGAGTAGAGCTCGTGTCTGAGCTCATCCCAATAGAGCTGCTCGCTGGAGAAACGCAGTCCGTCGTTGGTAAGAATGTGTACTCTACCGCGCAGTTCCCACAGTCGGCTTTCATCATAATAATAGGCAGTGTCGCACTGGATGTAGGACTCTACATGGAAACGCTGGTCAAACTGCTCCAGAAACAGTCCCTTGTCGAATATCCATCGCGAGGGCTTGCGGTTCTGGTTGACCTCCCATCTCTCGGTGACAATGCGGTACTTGATGACGCCCGAGTCGGAAATGAGCGTGTTGACGCCATAGGATATCATCATCGCCACCGAATCGCGGGGATTGATGGCGGGAGCTGTGTGTTCTTGCTGTTCTTGACAGGAGATGCAGAAAAGGGCTGCAAGCAGCGAGATGATGGTTATGCGTCTTGACACTGTAAGTCTTTTTATACCTCTATATTAATCAACCTTCCATTTGGCGAACCAACGCTCGTTGAAAGTGAGGCCGATATTGATGCGGAAGATGTTTTCCTTGATGAAACCTGGTGCTGTGGAGCGAACCCACTGGCCACTGATGTTCAGGTAAGAACGGTTGTTGTAGGCATTGACGATGGGGAGGCCGAAACCAGCACTTACGCTGACCTCCTTGGGGCCGTCCTGGCCGTTGACGGTGACATAGGGTGTGGCGTAGGATGCACCGACGCGATACTTGATGCGCTGGAAGAAGCTGCGGCCATACTCAGCCTTGCAGTATTCGCCACCAACGGTAATCTTCTGGCGGTCTTTGAGCGAGTTCTTGAGTGTGAACTGAGACACGCCGTTCTCTACTGAGAACTCGGGGAACTGGATGTCGCCCCAGAGTTGGCAGGTATAATCGACACCCACCTTCCACTGGTTGTCGTGGTTGAAGGCGATACCTACACCGAACATGTCGGGGATAGACAAACCGTTGGTGATGCTATAACGGGTGGTATCGGCTACGGCCTGCTGGGTGTTGGTAGAGATGACCATGCACTCGGGGTCGGCGTTGAGCTTGTGTCCGGGGCTATAGGTGGCACCTACGGTGAGGGTATTCTTCTTGCTCAGCGGCAGTATGCCCTGCACGCCCAGGTCGAGCTTGTAGCTGCGTATGTCGGCAGAGAAATAACGTGCCAAGGTGTTGGCATACGAGTCGCTGTAGCGGTTTACGAGCGAGCGGTCGTAGTTGCCCCACAAATAAGAGATGTTGGCACCGATGGATAAGTACTTGATGGGGCGCCAACCTGCACCAAAATATGCCTGATGTACACCGCCGCTACCCGAATAGGTATTGGAAGACATCACGGTCATCTGGTTGCCTACATAGGAGGAAGTGCCGTAGTTGTAACCCACGGTGGTGAAGGGAATGATACCGAAGCTGACGCCGAGGTTCTTGAATGCGCGGAAACCGGCCACGATGTACTCAAGGTCGGCGTTGTTGGCATTTTGCTTCTTGCCATTCTCATTGAAGTTGGTTATCTGGCCTGTTATTCCCACATCGAAGATAAAAGAAAGTGAGTCGATAACAGAGTAAGAGGCGGGGTTGAGATAATTGACCTGATTGTGCTCGCGAAATCCCAGGCCCAATCCGTTCATACCGCGGTTGAATCCGCTCGACTGGTCGGCCAACAAGCCCAATCCAAACTGACTATAAGGAGAGTTGGTGCCACTCTGTGCCGTTATATTCAGTACCGCTAAACCCATAAGGGCTATGCTAAGAATTATTCTTTTCATTAACGTATGTGTTGTATAGCGTGCAAAATTATCGAAAAAAATTGAAATATGATACGAAAAGTCCAAAAAACAAGCTATTTTTGCACTGTGAAACATTTTAATACATTTTTGGAGACCGTGTTGTTGACATTTTTGGTGTCTTTGACATGCGTTACCAGTAGGGCTACAGAGTCTGCTGACTCCGTGGACATCGCGCTGCTTACCTGTGGGCCAGGCGACGAGGTCTACTCGCTCTACGGCCATACAGCCATCCGTTATACCGACCATCGCACGGGCGAGGATATGGTCATCAATTACGGTATGTTCTCTTTCAATCAGGACTATTTTGTCCTGAGGTTCGTCTTCGGACTTACTGATTATCAGATGGGCATCACGCCTTTCGATTATTTTATGCGCGAGTATCAGTATGAAGGCCGGTGGGTCTACCAGCAGACCCTCAACCTCACCGCTGAGCAGAAGCGTGCCATCGGTGAAGCCCTTGCCCGTAATTATCTGCCAGAAAACCGTACCTATCGGTATAATTTCTTCTATAAAAACTGTACCACTAAGGCTCGCGATGTCATTGTGGATCAGTTGGGTTGCGACATAGAGTATCCTCAGCGCAACCTTGACGGTGTGACCTTCCGCACTATGCTTCACCAGTGGAATGAAGACTATCCCTGGAGCCGATTGGGCAATGATTTGCTCCTCGGTGTCAAGGCCGACCGTCAAGTCTCTATGGCTGAGCGTCAGTTCCTGCCCGACAGTCTGCGCGAGGATTTTGAAGATGCTTATCTGCGGCTTCCCTCTGGCGAGCGTCGCAAGCTGGTCTCTGTCAGTCGTATGCTCTATGCACCATCGTTGTCGCAACTGGCTGAAAAGCAAGATGCAGAGTCTGGCTTTGCGGCTGCGATGCCTCCTGTGGCTGTGGCCTTCGCGGTGCTGATGGTCGTGATTGTCGTCACCATCATCGAGTGGCGCATCCGCCGCATCCTCTATGGGCTCGACATCCTGTGGCTTCTTGCTACAGGTGTGGGAGGAATCATCCTGACAGCCATGATTTTCTCGCAGCATCCAACGGTGAGCCTTAATTTCCAGATACTGATACTCTCTCCGCTCTGCCTTGTAGCCCTCTGGCCCGTGGTGCGTTCACTGCGACGCCGCCAGTTCGGCAGATGGCTGTGGGTGATAGCCGGGTCACTGGCATTGTCACTTTTTATGGGCATTTGGCAAAAATATGATGCTGCAATATGGATTTTGGCACTATCTTTGCTGTTTAGAGTTGCAGTACTCTATAACTGGTGTAAACGAACAAAACAAACAACCGCATGAATAAATGTCTGACAGCGATATTGCTCGCACTCTCAGCTACCGCCTCGGCCCAGCGGCTGCAGCCGGCGCCCCGCCTCGTGGTCAATATCACCATCGACCAGTTACGTACTGATTATATACAGGCTTTCGCTCCTCTCTACGGTCCCGACGGATTCAAGAAACTTCTGTCCGAAGGGCGTGTCTATGAGGCCGCAAGCTACGACTTCCTTCCCATTGACCGTGCCTCGGCTGTGGCGTCTATCAGTTCGGGCACTACACCTTATTATAATAATATAGTAAGCTCGCAATGGCTTGACCGAGCCACGCTGCGCCCCGTCTATTGCGTGGCAGACAGCAAGGTGGGTACTTCGCCGCGCCTGCTTTCCACTTCTACCATAGGCGACGAGCTCAAGGTGGCTACTGGCGGCTCTGCGCTCGTCTATGCCCTCGCTTTCAGCCGTGATGCCGCCGTTCTCTCTGCCGGTCATGCTGCCGACGGAGCCGTGTGGGTCGACGACAACCGTGGCGTGCTTGCCACCTCGGCCTATTATCCGCAGAAGACGCATAAGTGGCTCAATGCCTATAATGCCGTCTATTCGCAGCGCGCGTCGGATGACCGCACCAAGAACCTTGCCGTAGCCCATGCAGCTCAGGCTTGCGTGGTGGAGCAGGCTATGGGGCGCGATGCCGTGACTGACTATCTCGCCGTAACGCTCTCTGCCAAAGGGCGCGGCGCAGCCAACTGGCAGACAGATATGGAGGGCGTGTACATCAAGCTCGACCAACTGCTGGGCGACCTTGTGGCTGGCATCGAGAAACAGGTAGGTAAGGAGCATGTGCTGTTTGTGGTGACCAGCACGGGCTATACCGATGAAGAGAATGTAGATTATTCCAAATACAATGTGCCCACCGGCACGTTCTACATCAACCGTACCGCCAATCTGCTCAACATCTATCTCGGTGCTGTTTATGGCCAGGGTAGATATGTTGAAGCCTGTTATCACAACGAAATCTATCTGAATCACAAGCTGATAGAGCAGAAGCGTATCAGCCAGAGCGAGGTGCTGGTGCGCTGTCAGGAGTTCCTTATCCAGAACTCGGGAGTGCGCGATGTCTATACTACCAACAGCCTTCTCAATGCGGGCGGAGACACACGCAAACTGCGTAACGGCCATCATCCCGCCATCAGCGGCGACATTGTGGTCGAGGTGGCTCCAGGTTGGCAGTTGTATAACGAAGACAATCAGGAACGCTACACTTGTCGTGCTTCGTTTGTGCCGTTTCCCATCATATTCTATGGCGCCGGAACCCCGGCAGAGCACATCAATACCCCGGTAAGCGTGGAGCATATCGCACCCACCATTGCCAAGGCCATACGCATCCGGGCTCCCAATGCCTGTAAGTCAGAACCCTTGTTCTGACGTTTTTCCTGCAACCTCTGTCGGCGGCAATGCCGTGACGTCGACGGAGGTTACAGGCTTTGTTTTTCCCTTGTTTATTATAGCCATTCCCAAGGTGCCTTTGCGGGTGCCTGCATCGATAGATATGTAAGTGTAGGCGCTTGAGCCCTTGCAGTATGGCACAAAAATGATTGCAGACATCACTGCGTGTGATTAAAATACGGCAAATAGTGCATAATTGTACGAAAATATTCGTACCTTTGCACATGATTATCAAGATAATAAATAAAATAATATAAGCAATGAATTTCAACAAAATTCTGAAGTCGCTGTTTGGAGACAAGTCCACCCGCGACATGAAACTCATCCAGCCCCTTGTAGAAAAGGTAAAGGAAGCATACCCTGCCATCAAGGCCTTGAGCAACGACGAACTGCGTGCCAAGACCAAGGAGATACAGAAGTATGTGCAGGATGCTGCCCTGACTGAGAAAGAGCAGATAGCCAAGTTGCGTGCCACCATCGAGGAAACTCCTATTGATGAGCGTGAGAAGATTTTCAACAAGATAGACAGTCTTGAGAAGGACGCGCTCGAGAAGTATGAGAAGGCTCTCAACGATGTTATGCCTATTGCCTATAGCATCGTCAAGGATACCGCCCGCCGCTTTGCCGAGAACGAGGAGACTGTGGTTATTGCCAACGACTTCGACCGTGAACTGGCTGCCAATCCAGCCAACGACTTTATCACCATCGATGGCGACAAGGCCATTTACCACAACGAGTGGACGGCCGGAGGTAACAAGGTGAAGTGGGATATGGTACACTATGATGTGCAGATTTTCGGTGGCATCGCCCTCCATCAGGGTAAGATTGCCGAGATGGCTACTGGTGAGGGTAAGACTCTCGTGGCTACTCTGCCAGTATTCCTCAATGCGCTCACCGGCAACGGTGTACACATGGTGACCGTCAATGACTATCTGGCCAAGCGTGACTCCGAGTGGATGGGTCCACTCTATATGTTCAATGGACTTAGTGTAGATTGTATCGATAAGCACCAGCCCAATTCTGAGGCCCGTCGCAAGGCTTATCAGGCTGATATCACCTTCGGTACCAACAATGAGTTCGGCTTCGACTATCTGCGTGACAATATGGCCGTTTCGCCTGCCGACCTCGTGCAGCGCCGCCACAACTACGCCATCGTCGATGAGGTCGACTCGGTGTTGATTGACGATGCCCGTACCCCACTTATCATCTCTGGCCCTATCCCCAAGGGCGACGACCAGATGTTTGAGCAGTTCCAGCCCCTCGTTGAGCGTCTCTATGAAGTTCAGCGCAAGCAGGCTACCGAACTCCTTGCCGAGGCACGCCAGAAAATCAGCGCCGCAGAGAAAGAGGCCGATGCCAAGAAGGCTCAGGAGTTGCAGGCTGAGGGCTTCCTCGCTCTTTTCCGTTCGTTCAAGGCTCTCCCCAAGAACAAGGCGCTTATCAAATATCTCTCTGAGGATGGCATCAAGTCAGGTTTGCAGCGTACCGAGGAGATGTATATGGAGAACAACAATCGCCGTATGCCCGAGGCCGTCAAGCCTCTCTACTTTGTAGTAGACGAGAAGCTCAACAGTGCCGACCTTACCGATAAGGGAACTGCATGGCTCGCCGCCCAGGTCAATGATGACAAGCTCTTTGTATTGCCCGACATCACTTCTCAGATGTCTGCGCTTGAGAGCCAGACCGGTATCTCCGACCAGGAGCGCCTGGACAAGAAGGACGAGTTGCTTGCCCACTATGCCTTGCAGAGCGAGCGCGTGCATACTCTCCAGCAGTTGCTTAAGGCTTACACCATGTTCAACAAGGATGACGAGTATGTCGTTATCGATGGCCAGGTCAAGATTGTTGATGAGCAGACAGGCCGTATCATGGAGGGTCGCCGTTGGAGTGATGGTCTCCACCAGGCTGTTGAGGCCAAGGAGCATGTCCGTGTTGAGGCTGCCACCCAGACCTTTGCCACTATCACCCTGCAGAACTACTTCCGTATGTATCACAAGCTCTCCGGTATGACCGGTACTGCTTCTACTGAGGCAGGCGAGTTCTGGGATATCTACAAGCTCGATGTTGTCGAGATACCTACCAACCGTCCTGTCGCACGTATCGATATGGACGACCGTCTCTACAAGACCAACCGCGAGAAGTATCGTGCCGTCATCGAGGAAATCGAGGAGATGCGCAACGCCGGACGTCCCTGTCTGGTGGGTACCACTTCGGTAGAAATCTCCGAGTTGCTGAGCCGTATGCTCACCCTTCGCAAGATACCCCACGAGGTGCTCAATGCCAAGAACCACTTGCGTGAGGCCCACATCGTGGCCCAAGCCGGACAGAGCGTCAATGGACTGGGCGCCGTGACCATTGCCACCAATATGGCTGGTCGTGGTACCGACATCAAGCTCTCCCCCGAGGTCAAGGCTGCTGGTGGTCTTGCCATCATCGGTACCGAGCGCCACGAGAGCCGTCGTGTAGACCGCCAGCTGCGTGGTCGTGCCGGCCGTCAGGGCGACCCCGGTTCGTCTGTTTTCTATGTATCTCTCGAAGACAAACTCATGCGCCTCTTCGCTTCCGAGCGTATCGCCAAGATTATGGACCGCATGAAGATTGAGGACGGAGAGCGTATCGAGTCGCCTATCATGTCGCGCGCCATCGAGTATGCCCAGAAGAAGGTCGAGGAGAACAACTTTGGTATCCGTAAACACCTGCTTGAGTACGATGATGTGATGAACAAGCAGCGTACTGTTATCTACGACAAGCGCCGTCATGCACTGATGGGTGAGCGCATCGGTATGGATGTCGCCAACATCATCTGGGACCGTTGCGTGTCTATCATCGAGAACAACGACTACGAAGGCTGCAAGGAAGGCTTCCTTAAGGTTCTTACCATGGAGTGCCCCTTCACCGAGGAAGAACTTCTCGCCGGCAAGCGCGATGATTTGGCTGAGCGCGCATTCCAGGAGGCTATGGCTGCATTCAAGCGTAAGAACGAGCGTATGCAGAGCATTGCCTACTCCGTAATCAGCGACCTCTATCAGGCCCATGGCGACCGCATCGAGCGCATAGCCGTTCCCGTGACCGATGGCCGCCATATCTACAAGATACCTTGCAACTTCAACGCTGCTTATACCTCTGAGTGCAAGGAGGTGGTCAAGGAGTTTGAGAAGTATATCGTCCTCCATACCATCGATGACGAGTGGAAGGAGCACCTTCGCCAGCTCGACGAGTTGCGCCACAGTGTGCAGAACGCCACTTACGAGCAGAAAGACCCGCTTCTCGTGTTCAAGCTCGAGAGTGCCAAGCTTTGGGATGCCATGATTGACGACCTCAACAACCGTGTGGCCTCAGTCCTTATGCGTGGTCAGGTGCCCGAGTTGCAGCAGCCTGTACAGGAGGCAGCCCCCGAGGAGCGTTCTCAGCGTTACAATGAGCAGAAGATGGACCTCGACGAGCAGGCCCAGCGCAGCGCTGCCCAGCGCGATACCCGTGAGGGAGCCGACCAGGTCAACCACACGCCTTTCGTTGCTCAGAAGATGCCACGTCCCAATGACCCATGTCCCTGCGGTTCGGGCAAGAAGTTCAAGAACTGCCACGGACGCAATCTCCGATAATATGATTGAAGCCAAAGACCTGCTGAAGCAATTCGGCGAAAAGACAGCTGTAGACATCCCGTCGTTTGTTATCAACGACGGAGATGTCCTCGGACTCGTCGGCAACAATGGTGCCGGAAAGACCACATTCTTCCGACTCATCCTTGACCTGCTCGACGCCGACCGGGGGTCGGTCACCATCGACGGAGCCAACCCTGCCGAGAGCGAAGACTGGAAAGCGGGTGTAGGAGCTTATATTGACGAGGGTTTCCTTATCGATTTCCTCACACCCGAAGAGTATTTCGAGTTTGTCGGCAAGGTCAACGGCATGAGCCGCGACCAGGTTGCCGAACGGCTGACTGTCTTTGAGCGCTTTATGGCTGGCGAGGTGATGGGGCAGAAGAAGTACATACGCGATTTCTCTGCCGGCAACAAGCAGAAGGTGGGCATCGTCTCAGCCCTGCTCAGCCGCCCAAAGACCGTCATTCTCGATGAGCCGTTCAACTTCCTCGACCCGTCAAGCCAGATACTGCTCAAGAAACTCCTTGTTGATTATGCCGCCCAGGAGCATGCCACCATACTGGTGAGCAGCCACAATCTGCAGCACACCATCGACATCTCTACGCGAGTGGCTCTCTTGGAGCATGGCCAGATTATCAAGGACTTGCCCAATGAGGGAGGTAGCGCCGAGAGCGAGTTGGAGAGCTACTTTGAAGTGAGCGAATAGCCGTCTTTAGGTTTCACCCTATACCGTTATCCCCATAGATGTAGGTACTTCCTGCCTCTATGGGGATTATAGTTTCTGCATGTCCGACTTCCGAGCATGGATCTACCGGTGCCGAGCATGCCTCTACCGATGCCGAGCATGTCTCTGTCGATGCCGAGAATGTCTCTGCGGGTGCCGAGAATGTCTCTGTCGGTGCCGAGAATGTCTCTGTCGGTGCCGAGCATGTCTCTGCCGATGCCGAGCATGTCTCTGCCGGTGTCGAGTTCGCCTCTGTGGATACCGAGCATGTCTGCCTATCTGCCGGCACTGTCCTCGCTTTCGCTATTCATGCCTTTGGTTATCTGGCGATTAACGAAGAAAGCCATTCCGACACCGTGATGATGTCAGAATGGCTTTTCTCCTTTTATATGATAAGATGTATTAATACTCTTCTTCGGCTACGTCTTCAGCCTCCATGTTCAGGTCTTCGGGGTCGGTGTCGAAGGTGGTGCGATAGCTTTCTTCCGTGAGCTTGTCCTCATCATAGCTATCATCGTCCTCGTCATAGTCCTCACCGCTGTCCTCGTTGACATCGTCCTCATCCTCGTCGTCCTCATCCTCGTCAAAGTCACGCATTTTCTTGTCGTCCTCGTCAAATTCCGACTTGTAGCGGGGCTTCTCCACTTCGGGTTTCAGTTTGGCAAAGATGGCCTCCACCCATGAGCCTTTGGGTATCTCGAGCACCTCAAAACCGTCGTTCACTTTCTTCTCATACATGCCGCCGGGCTTGTGCAGACGGTTGGCGGGTAGGGTAGTGGTGCTGATGTCAAAACCGCTGAGGATGATATCCTGAATGCTCTGTGAGAGCGATTCCCAACCACCGCCGAAGTTGCGCTCGAGCACCTCCATGAGCTTGGCAGCCGAGATGTGGCGTATATTTTCATAGGTGAGGTCGGTGACTCTGTTGATAGGACGCTTCTTGACAGCCCACTTCTGTACGTGCTTGTCATCGAGCTTGATTTGTCCGATTTTGAATCCGCGCTCTTCGTATTTCTCGAAGACTTTGGGGTTGTCAATCTTTATCTCTTCCAGCTCAAAGCCACTCCTGATAATATCCATGTAATGCTGCAGGTTGTCTTTGAAATCGGCTTCCTTTTCGCCACTTTCCCAGAGGCGGAAAATGTCGTTTTCTTGGGCGTCCCAGATATTACTCTTGTTCAAAATTTTGAGTGTCAGAACTTTATGGTCTTGCTTCATTGTTTGTGTAAAGTTTGGAGTTTGTATTGGCTGCAAATGTATACAACAAATTGTTAAGTTGCAAATTTTTATGCAAAAAAAAACGTATCAATATGAAAAATATCATTAACTTTGCAATATTATGAGTGAACCGTTAGCTGAAAGGATGCGTCCGCGCACCTTGGATGATTATGTAGGACAGCAGCATTTGGTGGGTCCGGGAGCGGTGCTTCGCAAGATGATTGATACGGGGCACATCTCTTCGTTTATTCTTTGGGGACCTCCTGGCGTGGGCAAGACCACTCTTGCCCAGATTGTTGCCAGCATGTTGCAGGTGCCTTTTTACACGCTCAGTGCCGTGACCAGTGGAGTCAAGGATGTGCGCGATGTGATAGAGCGTGCCAAGAGTGGGCGCTTTTTCAATTCCGCCTCACCCATACTCTTCATCGACGAGATTCACCGGTTTTCCAAATCCCAGCAAGACAGCCTACTTGGGGCGGTCGAGCGTGGCGTGGTGACGCTCATCGGTGCCACCACCGAGAATCCCTCTTTCGAGATTATCCGCCCGTTGCTCTCCCGATGCCAGCTCTATGTCCTCAAGTCGCTCGAGGCTTCCGACCTGCTCTCGCTTCTTCATCGTGCTGTGACCCAGGATGTCGAACTCTCCAAGCGCCATATCCATCTGCAGCAGACCGATGCGCTGCTGCGCTATAGCGGTGGCGATGCGCGCAAACTGCTCAACATCCTCGAGCTTGTCATCAGTGCCTCTACCGACGACGAGGTGACCATCACCGACGAGATGGTCGAAGAGCGGCTCCTGCAGAACCCCTTGGCCTACGATAAGGACGGCGAGATGCACTACGACATCATCTCTGCCTTTATCAAGAGCATCCGTGGCAGCGACCCCGATGCCGCCCTTTACTGGATGGCGCGCATGATAGAGGGAGGCGAAGACCCCAAGTTCATTGCCCGCCGCGTGGTGATAAGCGCCGCCGAAGATGTGGGACTCGCCAACCCCAATGCCCTGCTTATGGCCAACACCGCCTTTGATGTGGTCAACAAGATAGGATGGCCCGAGGGCCGCATTGCGCTTGCCGAGGCTGTGGTCTATCTCGCCACCAGTCCCAAGAGCAATTCTGCCTATCTCGCCATCGACGAAGCCCTTGCTGCCGTGCGCGCCACTGGCAATCTGCCCGTGCCGCTGCCCATACGCAACGCCCCCACGGCACTCATGAAGGAACTGGGCTATCACGACGGCTATCTCTATCCCCACGACTATCCCGGCAACTTTGTTGCCCAGTCCTATCTCCCCTCCGAGTTGGGTAGCCGCCGCTTCTGGCACGCCCAGCACAGTCCTTCCGAGGAGAAACTCTATCAGCGTATGCTGCAATACTGGGGCGACAGATATAAAGATGACAAGTAAACCAACAATGAATATAGTATTATTGGATATGCAAATAGTATTATTAGACGGATATGCGTCCAATCCGGGCGACCTTACCTGGGAACCCCTCAAAGAGATGGGCGGGGTAACGGTGTACGACCGCACGCAGCCTTCAGAGGTAGTCGAGCGTGCGCATGATGCAGAAATCATAGTAACCAACAAGGTGACACTCACACGGCAGACGCTTGAGCAGCTGCCCAACCTGCGGCTGATATGCGTCTTGGCCACGGGATACAACACCATCGACACCCTGGCGGCCAGCGACTTGGGCATCACCGTGTGCAACGTGCCTGCCTACAGCACCGACAGCGTGGCGCAGATGGTCTTTGCACAGATACTCAACATGACCAACCGCGTGGCCCACTATGCCCGCCAGACCCGCGAGGGACGTTGGTCGGCAGCGCCCGACTTCTGCTACTGGGATTTGCCCGTGAGCGAGCTCGCCGGCAAGACCCTCGGCATCGTGGGCCTTGGCCATATCGGTGCCAAGGTGGCAAGCATAGCCCGCGAGTTTGGCATGGATGTCTTTGCCTTCACCAGCAAGAACTCCATCGACCTGCCCGACTATATCCAGAAGACCACCCTTGAGGGACTCTTCGGTGTGAGCGACATCCTTACCCTCCACTGCCCGCTCACCTCCGATACCCACGAGCTCATCAACGCCCGCACCCTCGCCCGTATGAAGCGTGGTGCCCTGCTGATCAATACCGGCCGAGGCCCTCTGGTCAATGAGGCTGATGTGGCCGAGGCTCTTGCCTCTGGACAGCTTGGCGGCTATGGTGCCGACGTGATGTGCAGCGAACCGCCGGCTGCCGACAATCCGCTCTTCGCCCAGCCCAACGCCTTCATCACGCCCCACATCGCATGGGCATCGGTCGAGGCGCGCCAGCGACTGCTCAACGCCACCTTCGACAACATCCGCGCATTCCAGGATGGCCATCCCCAGAATGTGGTCAATCCCTAAGCGCCATTTGAGATAACCCTTTGCCGTGGGCCTGGTCTGTCTGTCAGATTAGGCCCATTGCTTTTTTGTCTGCTGTCTCGCCCCGCCTCTCCCGATGCCATCCATAATATTGTTGCAAACCACGAAACGATTATTTCCCGTCTTTATACCATTGTTTCCAACCACGAAATAACCATTTCGCACCCCGCAAAGATGTTGTCTGTCATCACGGCCCTCATCTCTGCCATCGCCGACATCATTGCAGATTGCTGACAACTTTTCGGCTTAACTGCAAAATAATTGGACTTTCGCTTTGAATTGCGGGCGAATTGTGCTAACTTTGTCTCATATATCATAATGTAATAGGAAGTAGAATATGGATTTAGTACAACGGTTTATCAATTATACACAGTTTGACACCCAGTCAGCCGAAGACTCTCAGACTGTGCCAAGCACGGCCAAGCAGCTCGTGTTTGCCAAATACCTGAAGGAAGAGTTGGAGCGCGAAGGTCTCTCTGATGTCGAGATGGACGATATGGGCTACATCTACGCCACCCTCAAGGCCAATACCAAGAAGGAGGTGCCCACCATCGGCTTCATTGCCCACTACGACACCAGCATGGACTGCTCTGGCGCCAACATCAAGCCCCGCATCGTCGAGAACTATGACGGTGGAGACATCGTGCTGAGCGAGGGCATCGTGTCGTCGCCCTCCAAGTTTCCCGAGTTGCTCGACCACAAGGGCGAGGACATCATCGTGACCGACGGCCACACGCTGCTTGGCGCCGACGACAAGGCGGGTATAGCCGAGATTGTCGAGGCGATGTGCTATCTGCGTGACCACGACGAAATCAAGCACGGCGACATCCGTGTGGCTTTCAATCCCGACGAGGAGATAGGCATGGGTGCCCATCACTTCGATGTCGAGAAGTTCGGATGCGAATGGGCCTACACCATGGATGGCAGCGACCTGGGCAACCTGGAGTATGAGAACTTCAATGCTGCTGCCGCCAAGGTCATCATCAAGGGTATGAGTGTACACACGGGTTATGCCAAGGGCAAGATGGTCAACGCCAGTCGTCTGGCTTGCGAGTTCAACGCCTTCATTCCCGAGACCGACATCCCCGAGACCACCGACGGCTACCAGGGCTTCTACCATCTGCTGGGCATCGACAGCCACTGCGAGGAAGCCAAGCTGAGCTACATCATCCGCGACCACGACCGCGAGAAGTTTGAAGACCGCAAGGACTTCATCGAGTCTATCGCTGCCCGTATGAACGAGAAGTACGGCGAGGGCACGGTCAAGGTTGAGCTGCGCGACCAGTACTACAACATGAAGGAAAAGATAGACCCCAACATGCATGTGATTGACATTGTGCTCAAAGCCATGCAGGAGACAGGCGTCACCCCCAAGGTTGAACCTATCCGTGGCGGAACCGACGGTGCCCAGCTGAGTTTCCGAGGTCTCCCTTGCCCCAATATCTTTGCCGGCGGCGTCAACTTCCATGGCCCCCACGAGTTTGTCTCCATCCAGGTCATGCAGAAGGCTGTGCAGGTCATTACCCGCATCTGTGCCATCACCGCCGCATACAACGACTGATTATCCCCAATAACGATAGAAGCTGTTCCTTGTTGAGGAGCAGCTTTTTCGCTTTTATCCTATACGCTTATGGCTGAACTTCCGGCTCTGGTCAAAGACCTTGCACTCATACTCATCGTGGCTGGCGGCGTCACACTGCTCTTCAAGCGCTTGCGCCAACCCCTCGTATTGGGCTACATCGTGGCGGGCTTTCTCGTGTCGCCCCACATGCCCTACACCATGTCGGTGATAGACAAGGCCGACGTGCAGATGTGGGCCGACATCGGCGTCATCTTCCTGCTGTTCTCCCTGGGCCTCGATTTCTCGTTCAAGAAGATACTCAAGATGGGCATGGCGCCCGTGATAGCCGCCATCACCATCATCCTCTGCATGATGTTTGCCGGCACCGTGGTGGGCCACCTCTTCGGGTGGGCACGCATGGACTGCGTATTCCTTGGCGGCATGCTTGCCATGTCGTCCACCACCATCATCTACAAGGCTTTCGACGACCTGGGGCTTAGGCAGCAGAAGTTTGCCGGGCTGGTGATGAGTGTGCTCATCCTCGAAGACATCATGGCCATCGTCATGATGGTGATGCTCTCGGCCTTTGCCACCGGGGCCAACCCCGACGGCGAGCAGATGGTGGCTTCGGTCGTCAAGATAGGCTTCTTCCTCACGGTATGGCTGGTGGTAGGCATCTTCTTCATCCCCATGTTCCTGCGCAAGACGCGTCTGCTCATGAACGACGAGACCATGACCATCGTGGCGCTCGGACTCTGCTGCGCCATGGCGTGCATCTCCACGCTGGTGGGGTTCAGCAGCGCCTTCGGAGCCTTCATCATGGGCAGCATCCTTGCCGAGACCATCGAGGCCGACAAGATAATCCAGCTGGTAGAGCCTGTGAAGAACCTGTTCGGTGCCATCTTCTTCGTGTCGGTGGGCATGCTGGTCGACCCACATATCCTTGTCGCTTATGCCGTGCCCATCGTCATCCTCGTGCTGACCATCCTCGTGGGCCAGAGTGTGCTGGGCTCGATGGGATTTCTCCTGAGCGGCCAGACACTGCGCAACTCCATGCGCTGCGGCTTCTCTATGGCTCAGATAGGTGAGTTCGCGTTCATTATAGCATCATTGGGACTCTCGCTCCACGTCATCGGCAACTTCCTCTATCCTGTCGTGGTGGCGGTATCGGTCATCACCACCTTCCTTACACCTTATATGATTAAGGCTGCCGACCCCGCCTACAACCAGTTGGAGAAGCGGCTGCCCAAGCGGTGGCTGCGGCGGCTGGGCCATCTGGGTCTTGCCACCCACTCGAGTGCGGTGGAGAGCGGCAACTGGCGGCTGCTGATGCGCAAGCTGCTCACCACGGCGCTCATCTACAGCATCCTCACCACCGCCACCATCACCCTCATGTTTACCTTCTTCCTGCCCTTCATCCGGCAGATACTGCCCCACTGGTGGGCCAACGGCGTGTGCGGCCTGGTCACAGTGGTACTCATCTCACCCTTCCTGCGCGCCATCGTGATGAAGCACAACCACAGCGACGAGTTCAAGGCGCTGTGGACGGGCAACCGCATCAACCGTCTGCCGCTGCTCTTTACCATCGTGGCGCGTATCTTCATCGCCGCGGCGTTCCTCTTCTATATCTGCAACTATCTGGCACGCTTTGCCAATGCCATCGTAATCACTCTGGCGCTCATCGTGATAGCCATCTTTGTGATGTCGCGCAATCTGAAGCGTAGCAGCATACATCTGGAGCGACTCTTTGTGCAGAACCTACGCTCTCGCGACATCGAGGCACAGGTGCGCGGGCGCAAGCGGCCGCTCTTTGAGGGTCATCTGCTTGACCGCGACCTACATATATCCGAGTTTGAGATTCCCCTCAATTCCGCCTTCGCCGGCAAGAGCCTGGCCCGTCTGCAGTGGGGGTCGCGCTTCGGCGTCCTCGTGAGCAGCATCCTGCGCGGTTACCGTCGCATCAACATCCCCGGTGGTTCCACCATCCTCTTCCCCAAAGACAAGATACAGGTCATCGGCAACGACGAGCAGCTGCATGCCTTCGGCATAGAGCTCAGCAGCAATCTTGTGCCCGAAGACCCCAATATCGAGAAGCGGGAGATGGGGCTGCACAGTCTCGTCATCCACGCCGGTAGCGCCTTTGTCGGCAAGACGCTCAGCGAGAGCGGCATACGAGAGAACTATGACTGCATGGTCGTGGGAGTAGAAGAGGGGCAGCAGAACCTTACGATGATTAATCCCAAGCGTCCCTTCGAGCAGGGCGACGTCATCTGGGTGGTGGGCGAGCGAGACAGTATTGACCGTCTGCTCCAAGCCTGATGGCGTGGAGATGTGCGTTGCTGAAAGGTAAAGGGTCGCGTTTAGCCGAAGGTGTTATTACTGGTTTGCCATTATAGCCTACACATTCATGCTCATTATCCTTGCTGCTTGTAATCGGCCGATACTCACATCCGTATCGGCTGAAACTCGCATCCGTGCCGTCCGATACGTATATCCGCACCGTCCGATACGCATTTGCAGAGATGGTCAGCAGAGTTGCCGAGGTACCCTCGGCTCGTGCGGAGGTCATGGCGGCGGTGGCGTCTCTTTCTATAAACAGAAACAGCAGGCTCTCCCTGATTGGCGGGTGAGCCTGCTGTTGTCTTATGTCTGTGAGAGGGCTGCTGTTGGTGCCCTCGACTCTTGCCTATGGTCTGGCTGTATGTGGTCAGCGCACCACCACCTTGGCACCCTTGACGATGTAGATGCCCGCGGGCACGCTTACGCGCTTGGTGTCACCAGCCTCGGTGCTTACGCGATGCACCAGACGGCCGTCGATACCGTAGATGGCCACGGTCTCGGCCTTGTCGGCACGGATGATAATCTCGCCTTCGCCGCCAGTGATTGCCTTGCCGCCGGTGGTCTCAACATGGTCGATGCCTACAGGCTTGCCTGCCACATAGACAAACTGGAGGTTGGCAGGTACTCTGATCCCCCGACTCTCGTCCTCTACAAGCACCAAATTATAGAAGTAGTTCTCCATGTTTACGTACATGAATGGGCTGAGGTTGTTGTCGATATATGACATCTCGATGCCGCCCATCATGAAGTTAAACCCTACCTCTGCTGGGCTCCATGTCTCTTCTACATAGAGTTCGCTACCATCGTTGGGCACATCAATCTGCTTGTAGCCACCTTTCCAATACTTTTTGCTGCCGTCGCTTGCATCCTCGCAATAGATGAAGTATTGCACCTTACCGGCACCACCTATATTTTTGAATTTATACCTGAATAGGGCGTAGTCATCATTTATCTTGGGGGCTTTGACCCTATTGCCGAAACGGAAAGCGTTCTCGGTCTCGTAGTCACCCGGTGTGACGTTGGTCTCCACGTTTGTAAGTACCAGGACTGGCTTTGTGGTCGTTTCGGCAGTGATTTTCTGGGGCGCCGATATATCCTCGCCCGCTTCGTCCTTGGCCCTGACGTAGAAGTCGCCTTCTGGTACTTCTACAAGTATAGTGATCTGGCGTGTAATCGTCGAGTGGGCAGGCACACTGATGTAGCAGTCGCCGCTGGGGGTGTTATTGTAATCCTGGTCGTTTCTGCCGGAATGTAGCGTTATAAGTCCGATGTAGTCTTCGTTGCCATTGTTGGTCACCTCCACGTTGAAGGTGGCCTTTTCCAGACCGACGATTTTACCTGCGGGTGTTATGGTAGCGCTGAGCAAGGAGTTGGCCTTGACCAGCTTGTCGGTTGTAGCAATTAGGGTAATGGGCTTCATGCCGTTGATATATAAACACTTGTGCCATGTGGTCTCGCCCTTTTTGCAATAGACGCCGTAGATGGTGTAGGTGCCGTTCTTGGGTGCGAAGTTGAAGTTGGTCTCGACAAATTCACCGCTTAAATTGCTCAGGTTCCTGGGATTGCTGATTAGGGTATATCCGTCCTTGCCATCGCTGATGGCGTAGGCAAACTTGCCGTTAAATGGATTTGCACTGGTGGGGAACAGAGCGTCGCCGAAAGACAGGCCGAATGCCTCTGACTCATTGGCACGGGTGTCCTTGGTGATTTTGAAGTATGTGTTTAGGTCATCGCTTGTATATTTGTATACCTCCAACGCGGGTGTAAATACCAATGGTTCGTCATCAATGCCATTGTAGGGCTGGATGCCGATAATCATATCGCAGTTGCGGTTGTATCCGTCGGGGGCATTGCCCGAGCCTGCGCCGCCCTTTTTGGGATTGAGGATGGTAATGTCGAAGTATCCGTTCTGATATCCGCCCCAGCCCCAGTTGATGTGGTAAAGTCCAGAACCGTTGCTGCCGTCGCATACAAACTGATGGCCGCTGGTGGAAGAGAAACCTCCATAGAGTATAGGACGTCCGGCGCTGAGCTCGCGGTCTATGAGGTCGGCCCATTCGGCTATGCTGTAGTGGGAACGGAAAACATTGGCAATCAGGTCGAAGTCGTAACCGAAGTATTTGGACAAATGGTAGTAGTTCACTACGGCTCCCGACGTGCTGCCGTAGTCCATCTCTACCGCTGCGCCGCAATGCAGCATCAGCTTGGCTACTGCCTCTGCTTGTGCATTATTATAGTTGCCTTCTACATATCGTGGCAACATGTTGTCCCAGTCATAAGTTTCGCCTTGGGAGATGCCTGGCATGCTGATTTCGTTGGTTCTGGTGGTGTAGGCGGGGATGTCGGCCATGAGTTTCTTGGGATATTTCCAGAACGCCATAATCTGCGCCATGGCTGTGGCTACACATCCTGTCACCGAACGGTCGTTGCCGTTGTATTTAGGACACATCATGTTGTATGGATAGCCCTGGTTCCATTGTATCTGGCCCAACAGAGGTGCTACCTTTGCCGATGCGCGCTTGGGCGAGGCGGTCATGGCGCGGTGCTCGTTGAGCAAACTCAGTGCGGCGGGGTCTCCAGCCTTGACGGCTTCGGCCATAGCTTTGTAACTATCGAGAAACATGGCCATACCCTCGGTCATCTGGTTTTCGTCGTAGGTTCCGCTGTCGGCATAGCCCACGATTTCGGGCATACGGTCATCGCCCGACACGATGGTGAAACCCTTGTCGGCGCCGTTGGGAAATACGTAGTAGTCGACTACCTGCTTGAGTTGGCTGTCAACGCCATTGATGGCTCTGGCCTTGGCTCGTGCCTTGCTGTCTATCACTATGCCGAGTCGGGAAGCCTGGTTCTCGGCAATCTTTTGCGCCTGTACGAATGAGCGTGGACCGGCTATAGCCGCCAGCTTCACAAAGAGCACAAGCATCAGAATGAGTAAAGATTTCTTTTGCATAATGAGTTAGTTTGGTTATAGTCAATTGCAAATATACGATTATTTATTTACTTTCTATACCAAATCAGTAAAAAATTTTGAATAATGGCTGTTTTTTTTGTATTTGATGATATTTATAATGCCTGTTCCGAAGAAAAAACGCGTGGATAATGTCCTTTCTTCTGAACAGGCATTGTGTATGTTTATGGGTTGTCATAGTGACGTCAATACCACTGCACGGCGTTGGAATAACCACTACGCTTGTCGTATTTGAGCGCGTCGGTAAGCGTGGCGGCATTGCAACGGAACGAGAAGTTATAGCTGGTGTATGGCGCGAGCACCACCTGACAGCTCATGTTGAAGCAGTGCAAATCGCGCTGCAACGAGGCGGTGGTCATGCTTATCTTGTGGTTCTCAAAGTCGTAACCCGACGAGAAGCTGATATTCCACCCGTCGCTGATGCGCAGGTTGCCGCTCATGTTGACGGTCTGCGTGAACTTGTAGGGATAGCGCATCTTGTTGTAGTTGAACTTCTTGAGGTCGCGGTTCTCGCTCATGGTGACACCATAACCCACGGTGAGCGACCAGGGCATGGAGAAGAGCATGTAGCCATCGTCGTCGGTGGCAGCCTTTCCGGTGTCCTTGCGCTTCTTGGCTCCGCGCTGTCCTTCTATCATGTCGTCGTCGACATTGCTTTCGATGCCGGTGTCGATGCCTTCCTTCTCTTCTTTGCTGTCTTCTTCGTCGTTACCGCCGTTGAAGAGTTTACGCAGTTTCTCTGGTGTGAGCGTGAATGAGAAGTTCTGCGACATACCCTGGAAGCGTCCGAAGCGTCCGTAGCCCCACTCTGTGTGGTTGCCCACGTAAGGCCGGCCGTTCTTGTCGAGCTCGTAGGCGTAGGTGGCGAAGACTGCGTGCATGTTGAAGGTATAGTTCTTCCACCATTTCAGACGGATATCCATGCCCAGGTCACTCCAGGGCTTCTCCTTGGCTGCCATGTTGTAAGACATCTGCAGGGCAAAGTTGTCGATGATGCTCACCTTCTTGAACCCTGTGCTGTCCTTGTCGCTCTTCATCTTCATCTCGACGTTGTTGGCAAGGCTGAACGACAGGTTGCCGGTCTTGCCGCGTGTGGGGTAACCGAAGGCCGAGCCCTCGTAAGGAGAATACTCGACAAGGTCTACGCTACCGTCGGCATTGGTGCGCTGGTAAGTCTGGTAATAGCCGTAGCGCGCCGCACCGAAGTCTGGGGCGTAGCTGAAGCTGACCTGTGGGGTGAGGACGTGGCGGATGGCCTGTACCTTGTCACCGAAAATCTTGCGGCTGGGCACATAGAAACCATACAACTTGGTGCTGGCGCTCATGGCGAAGTTCCAGTTGTAGACGTTGTGCAGTCCGTTGATGGTATCGTTGACCACGGTGCCGGTGGCCTCGTCCCACGATTTGTTGACCTTACGCAGGTAGGTACGGTCGGTGAAGTTGAACGCCGGGGTGACGTTTATATAATTAAATAAGGTGAATGTACCCTGAATAGGGATATTGTGCTGCATACCGTTGCGCCAGTCCTTGGCCAGATTGGACGACATGAGCTTGTCTTCCTTGGTGTCGATGGAGTTGGTGATATGTCCGGTATAGCTCATCGAAATCTTCTCGTACCAGCGCTGCTTTCCGGCTGCGTTCTTGCGACGGAAGGGATAGAAGCGGCTGATGGAGATGTTCATGTCGGGCAGCGTCAGTGCGATGGTGGTATCGCGCATGTTCTGGTTGAGGTTCACCGTCGAGCTCAGCGTCATGCCTATGCTCGAGAAAGTGGTGCTCCAGTTGACCGAAGATGTACGCGTGCTCTGCGTCATGGTCTGCGGATTGTACATACTGTACAGGTTGTTGCGCTCATAGCTGCTTGTGGCGAAGTTGACGCTTGCCGACAGCGTGTTGAACGGATTGGCCTTGGCATCCTGACGGTGACTCCACTGTATCTTGAAGCTGGTCTGTCGGGAGTAGTCGGGCATTCCCTTGTCGCCGGTACGTGTGTCCTGGAAGCTACCTAAGAAACTACCGTTGTATTTGTAACGCTTGCGGTAGTTGGAGGCTGCGCTGAGTCCCCATGAGCCCTTGGTATAAATCTCACCCAAGAGTTTGAGGTCCCACTTGTCGCTCATGGCGAAGTAGTAACCGGCATCGCGCAGATAGAAACCACGGTCTTGCTCGTCGCCATAGCTCGGCATGATGAAACCTGAAGAATAGCTCTTGCTGAAGGGGAAGAAACCATAGGGGATGGCCAGCGGCAGCGGCACATCGGCCACCACGAGATAGGCGGGACCGAACACCACATCCTTGCCGGGGCGCACCTTGGCTCGCGACAGCGCGATGTAGAAGTCGGGGTGTTCGGCGTCGCAGGTGGTGTAACGTCCATGCTTGAGGAAAATTTCTCCCTTGTCGTTGCGCTTGGACAACTGGCTGCTGAGATAGCCTTCCTCCTGGTGGGTGGTCACATTATTGATGAAGCCCTTCTTGGTCTTGAAGTTGAAGGCCATGGTATCGCTCTGGTATTCGGTGTCGCCCATCTTGAATACCGGCTTGTTGCGTATGCCGCCCTTCTCGAGCGAGTCGGGGGTACCCACTGCGTGTACCAGACTGCTGTCCATGCTCAGGGCAATGCGGTCGCTGGTCAGGTCCATGTTCTCGTACTTCACATTGGCCTCGCCGTAGATATAGGCACGCTTGGCTTTGGCGTCGTAGACCAGCGAGTCGTTGCCCTTGTAGCTTACCGGCGCGTCAATACCGTTCTTCTTGGCTCGGTTGATAGAGTCGAGGCGTATCGAGTCGTCGATGGCTTTGTTGTGGTGATATATGGCCAGTTGGAGCGAGTCCATCTTGGTGGTATCGATGGCGGGAAGGGTGGGGGTGATGTCTTTCTTAATGGAGTCTTTCAGGGCGATGGTGTCGTTTTTCACCTTCCTGTTTCGCTTCTGACCCGAGGGTGTGGTGGTCTTGGCCATCACAAAGATGATGGCAAACAGGAAGATTACTATAAGCGTTTTAGTCTTCATTAAGACTGCAAAGTTAAAGAATTAATGACTAATTACTATCTGTTTTCTCAATTTTAACGCTATTCGAAGAGAATTTTCCATTCGCGGAAGCGCAAAACGCCCTCTTCTCCGAACTTCTGGAGACTGCGAAGGGCCTCTTCGAAACTCTTTTCGTGGTTGAGAAGGGTCTTGGAGTAGAACTTGTCGGCATAGCAGATGACCTTCTCCTCGATGGTTTCGGGCAGAAAGTCCTCTTCGGGCAACGGCAGCTTCTGGCTGATGATGTCGTGCTTGGTGAGTCCGGCTCCGGTATGGCGCTCGCATACCCGGGCGTGTCGCGGATAACCTTCGGCGCGCATGAGTTCGGCTCCTATTCGTCCATGACAGATGTAGGGCTCGTCGCCCATGCAGTGTATCGACGGCGCATGGCAGCGGAAGATGCCGATGTCGTGGAGCATGGCAGCCTCGATGACAAACTGGCGGTCGATGTGCAGCTCGGGATGGGCATCACAAATGCGCACAGCACGCTGCATAACGAGCGTGCTGTGCGTAATGAGTATATTCCGGAGGTCGTTGTCCTCCGGATAGTATTTGTCTATTATCTGATTATGCATCTGCCTCGGGGCGCTGAATATAAGCTATCACGTCGCCCTTGCGAACCTTGGCGCCCTGCTTGGCGTTAATCTCTACGAGTTTGCCGCCAAGGTCTGCCTTGACCTCAACAAACTCGCCCCAAGGAGCCTGTATGTAGCAGAATGCGTCGCCTTCCTTGTATTCCTTGCCGATGAATGGCTCAACAGCAGGAGCAGCCTCGCCGTCGCCCTGAAATTCCCAGAACAGCTGTCCCTTGACCGGACATACGATTGCATCGGCCTTTGCGTGCTTGAAAGCAGCCAACTGCTCGGCGCTCAACTGGCTTCCCATCTTTGCATCTTTGGCTTTCTGCAGGTCGGCGAGGAAGTTCTTCTTAGCCTGGCCGCTCTTGAAGTTGCGATACTGCTCGGGGTGCATAGCCAGCTCGAACAGCTCCTCATCGTCCTGACCATACTCCCAACCGTTCTCGTCCATCTCCTTGCGGAAGTCATCGAGAGCGTCGGTGAGCAGTGTGTGGGCGTCGACATCGGTAAACTCGCGGCCCTGCTTCTGAGCCAGCTCTACCAGCTCGGGAGCGATGGTGCCAGGAATCTTGCCACTCTTGCCCAGAATCATACCCCACATAGCCTCGTCCATCATCACAAAGCGGCCCTTGCCCTGCTCGATAGTCAGCAGGTTCATCAGCGCGATGTTCTTGACATACTGGCTGAAAGGAGTAACCAGTGGAGGATAGCCTACGCGAGGCCATACATATTCAACCTCATCGAAGAGCTTGATGAGCAGGTCGTCCATAGACAGCTCGTCCTCACCCTTCTTCTTGCGTACGTTGTTGATCGTGGTGCGCATACCGCCGAGGTCGGCCATCATAGAACCCATCATGCCGCCGGGCAGACCGCAGCCGAGCAGGAGCGAAGACATAATCTTGTTACCGGGGTTGATGAAGTAGCCGAGCCACTCGTCGATAAACTCCTGGGTAAGAGCGCGAGCCTTCATGTAGGCACTCATGTTGATTTCGGGTACCTCGAAGCCCTCGTTCTTGAGCATGCTGATGACAGAGATTACGTCTGGGTGCACCTTACCCCATGACAGCGGCTCGATGGCTACGTCGATGATGTCGGCACCGTTGTTGCAGACCTCAAGGATGCTGGCCATAGACAGGCCGGGACCAGAGTGGCCGTGATACTGGATGATGATTTCGGGATGCTTGTCCTTAATCATCTTGGTGAGCTTGCCCAGGAATGCGGGCTGACCGATACCGGCCATGTCCTTCAAACAGATTTCCTCGGCGCCAGCCTCTATCAGCTCGTCGGCGATATTGCTGTAATATTCAAGAGTATGTACGGGAGATGTAGTTATACACAGAGCGCACTGGGGAATCATGCCGCCCTCCTTGGCCCACTTGATAGAGGGCTTGATATTGCGAACGTCGTTCAGGCCGTCAAAGATACGGGTGATGTTGGTACCCTGTTTGGCCTTGACCTTGTACATCAGAGCGCGTACATCGTCGGGCACGGGATACATGCGCAGCGCGTTGAGACCACGGTCAAGCATGTGGGTCTGGATGCCCACCTCATTGAAAGGCTTGCAGAATGCGCGCACGGCGTCGTTAGGATTCTCGCCGGCCAGAAGGTTCACCTGCTCAAAGGCACCACCGTTGGTCTCCACGCGACTGAAGCAACCCATCTCAATGATTACCGGAGCGATGCGCTCCAACTGGTCCTTGCGTGGCTGGAACTTACCAGAGCTCTGCCACATATCTCTATACACGAGACTGAACTGAATTTTCTTCTTCATATTATCGATAATATTTTTAATATCACTATATTTCAAGGTGCAAAATTATACAAAAAAAACCAATTAGCTCATGATTGCTGCTTTTTTTTGTTCTTTGGTGGAATTTAATTGTCCCATTTCGCTTCCATTGTTGACTTCCGGCCCGCTCATTTGGCTTTCTTTTCTCCTTGTTTTTGTCATCGTCAGCGCCCCCATTGCGCCGCGTTGCAGGCGGGTTATCCCCCTTCTTGCCCTCGCTGTCGCCCTCTGCCGTGGCTTTATTTATAAAAAAATAGTCGCTTCCTCCCTGTTTCTCATAATTTATGAGTAACTTTGCGGCGACTTTTGCCGTGGGCATCCCTTTATCCATGAGAGTGCCGCAGATGAGGAACGCCTCGTCTTCCCTTGTCAGGGTGGCGGCAGAGTCTTACATAACTGACAGACAAACCAAGAATGAAGAAAACAATTTATACCAAGTTTGACAAAACTCTGATTACGGCTCTTCCCGTGGTCGAGTTTCCAGGGCGCATTATCACCATCCTCACAGCGGGTGAGGCCGAGCGCGCCGTCGATTATCTGTTGACGCAGCCCATATTGGGCATTGACACCGAGACACGCCCCGCCTTCCGCAAGGGAAAGACCTACAAGGTGGCGCTGCTTCAGGTTTCGACCCACGACACCTGTTTCCTGTTTCGTCTCAACCGCATCGGCGTGACGCCAGCTATCATTCGTCTGTTGGAGAATACCACGGTGCCCATGGTGGGACTGTCGCTGAGCAACGACTTGCTGTCTCTGCACCACCGCGCCGACTTCAAGCCAGGTATGTTTGTCGATTTGCAGAACGAGGTAGGCCGCCTGGGCATCCAGGATCAGTCGCTGCAGAAGCTCTATGCCAACCTCTTCCACGAGAAGATTAGCAAGCGCCAGCGTCTCACCAACTGGGAGGCCGACGCGCTTACCAACCGCCAGTGTCTCTATGCCGCCACCGACGCCTGGACCTGCATCCGCCTCTACGAGGAAATCTGCCGTCTCGCCGAAACCGGCGACTATGAGCTGGTGACCGTCGAAGAGCCCGCTCCGAAACAAGAACGCAAACCCATAAATACAGAAGCATAATGCCACAATACCCATCCGTCATACTCAAGCGGGGCAAGGAAGAAAGCCTGCGCCGTTTCCATCCCTGGATATTCTCGGGCGCCATCATGCGCATGGACGAGGGAATAGGCGAGGGCGACATCGTCAACGTCTTCTCATCCTCTGGTGATTTCCTCGCCGTGGGCCACTATCAGATTGGTTCCATCGCTGTGAGAGTGCTGTCGTTCCGTCAGGTCGAAATCGACGCCGAGTTCTGGGAGAGCCGCTTGGCTTCGGCGCTGCAGATGCGTATAGCCATAGGCATAGCCGACAACGAGCGCAACAATACCTACCGACTCGTACACGGTGAGGGCGACAATCTGCCTGGTCTCGTCATCGACTGTTATGGTGCCACCGCCGTGATGCAGGCCCACAGTGTGGGTATGCACGTGAGCCGCCAGGCTGTGTGCGACGCCTTGGTCCGCGTGATGGGCCACCGCATCGAGAATGTCTATTACAAGAGCGAGACCACGCTGCCCTTCAAGGCCGACCTGCGTCAGGAGAACGGATTTATATATGGTGGCAGCGACGACAATACCGCTGTCGAGAACGGTCTTCGCTTCCATGTCGATTGGCTCAAGGGCCAGAAGACCGGTTTCTTTGTCGACCAGCGCGAAAACCGTTCACTTCTCGAGCAGTATGCCCGTGGCCGCACGGTTCTCAATATGTTCTGCTACACTGGAGGCTTCTCTGTCTATGCCATGCGAGGCGGTGCGCAAGCCGTCCACTCGGTCGACAGCAGCGCCAAGGCCATCGAGCTTACCAACCGCAATGTCGCCCTCAACTTCCCTGGTGACGCCCGTCACGAGGCATTCTGCGATGACGCCTTCAAGTATCTCGATGCCAACGACAAGAAGTACGACCTCATCATTCTTGACCCTCCTGCCTTTGCCAAACATCGTGCTGCGCTCCATAATGCATTGAAAGGTTACACCCGACTTAACGTTAAGGGCTTCGAACGCATCAAGCCAGGTGGCATCCTGTTCACCTTCAGCTGTTCGCAGGTCGTTACCAAAGATAATTTCCGCAACGCTGTCTTCACGGCAGCCGCCCAAGCCGGCCGCAAGGTGCGCATCCTGCATCAGTTGCACCAGCCTGCCGACCATCCCATCAATATCTATCACCCCGAGGGTGAATACCTGAAGGGACTGGTACTCTATGTTGAATAAAGAAGTAAGCCAATTCATCGCCGCCCATGACCTCCTGTCTCCGGGCGATACACATCTGATAGCCCTCTCGGGTGGCGCCGACAGCGTTTGTCTGCTGCTGGTGCTCCGACGGCTGGGTTATCAGGTTGAGGCGGCTCACTGCAACTTCCACCTCCGTGGCGACGAGTCCAATCGCGATGAGCAGTTCTGCATCGACCTCTGTCGCCGTCACGCCATCCCTCTTCATCTTGCCCACTTTGACACCCATGCCTATGCCGACCTCCATAAGGTGAGCATAGAGATGGCTGCACGCGATTTGCGTTATGGTTATTTCGAGCAGTTGCGCCTCTCCATCGGTGCCGCCACCGTGTGTGTGGCCCACCATCGCGAAGACAGCGTCGAGACCGTGCTCCTCAATCTCATCCGGGGTACCGGCATCGACGGACTCACCGGCATCGCTCCCCGCAATGGTCATGTGGTGCGTCCGCTGCTCTCCGTGAGCCGCCGCGACATCGAAGAGTGGCTCAGCGAGCAGGGCGAGGGATATGTCATCGACAGCACCAATCTCGTCAACGACGTCAAGCGCAACAAGGTGAGACTCGATGTCATCCCCCTGTTGCAGACCATCAACCCCTCGGTCGTCGATAGCATCTACCAGACCTCGCTCCGCCTCACCGAGGCTGTCCGCATGGCCAATTCGCCTGTCATCCACGACCGTTATCAGGGCGACACGCTCCCCTTTGCCATGTTGCGCAGCGAGGCGTCTGCCGAGTATGTGCTCTGGCATCGCCTGGCACCGCTCGGCTTTACCCCCGCGCAGGTCGAGGATATGGCGGCAGCCATCGACGGCCGTTCCGGAATGGAGTGGCAGTCGTCTACACACATCGTGGTGACCTCTCGCGACGCCCTGGTCATCGCCCCGCTCGAACCCCAGGCTCCCCGGCCCGAGGTAATGCCCGAGGCAGGCACATACCTCGTCTCTTCGGGCGAGCGGCTGAGGTTGGAGCTGGCGCCCTATACCCCCGATATGCCCATTTCCCGTGACCCGCTGAGCGTGATGCTCGATGCCACAGCCGTCGAACTGCCCCTCACCCTGCGCCGAGTGCGCCAGGGCGACCGCTTCACGCCCCTTGGCATGCGCGGCAGCAAGCTCGTAAGCGACTACCTCACCGACCGCAAGCGCAATCTCATCGAGAAGCGGCGCCAGCTGGTCGTTACCGATGCCCGTGACCGTGTGGTGTGGCTTGTGGGCGAACGCCCCGACCACCGTTGCCGCATCACCGCCGACACACGACGATATATACAGCTCACATACATACGCCCATGACACCCCTTGTCCTCACAGTCATCATTCCCGTCTACAAGACCGTTGCCACCCTTGACCGCTGTGTCAAGAGCGTGCTCAGCCAGGCTGACGGTTGTGAACTCATCCTCGTCGACGATGGTTCGCCCGACGCCTGTGGTGACCTCTGCGACCGGTGGGCAGAGCGTAGCGACCGCATCAGCGTCGTCCACCAACCCAATCGTGGTCTCAGTGCCGCCCGTAATTCCGGCATCGCCCGCAGCCATGCGCCCTATGTCACCTTTGTCGACAGCGACGATGTGCTCCAGCCCCATACGCTGCCCCCGCTGCTTGCCCTGCTTGCAGCCCATCCCGACTACGACCTCGTCGAATATCCCGTAGAGATACACTATAGCTCGCCGCGCTGCCACCAGCTTGCGTTGGCCGATGCCGTCTATACCGACTGGCGCCGTTACTGGCTTGACGCCCGCGCCTACACCCACACCTACGCCTGCAACAAGGTGTTCCGCCGCAGCCTCTTCGACCATTGCCTCTTCCCCGAAGGGCTTACGTTTGAAGACGCCTGGCTCCTGCCGCGCCTGCTGCCCCATTGCCGCGCGATAGCCACCGTCACCACGGGCCTCTATCGTTACTACGACAATCCGCAGGGCATCACCCGCACCGCCACCGGTGCCGACCTCTCCCTGCTGCTTGCTGCCCATTGCTATGTGCTGCCCCTGGTGAGCAACGCCGACTATTATGCCCATGTGGTCAATGTCGCCCTCGATGTTTACCACGCCACCGGCCGTGTGCCTTCGCTGCCCCGGCTGCCTTACTGGTATACTCCCAAGTTATTGATTAACCGATTATTAGGATTCAGATTCTTATGCCGACTACACCAACTGCTCCGGCCAAGCCACTGATGACCTTTGTCATCACCTGCTACGACCTGCCCGCCGATATCTTGCGCGAGTGCGTCACCGCCATCTTCTCCTTGGCTTTCCAGCCTGGCGAGCGCGAAGTCATCGTCATCGACGACGGCTCCAAACTGCCCGCCATCGCCGATATCGATGACGTAAAAGACCAGATTATCTATCTGCGCCAGCCCAACAGCGGCCTTGCCTGCGCCCGCAATATGGGTATCAGAGTGGCTACCGGCCGCTACATCCAGTTTGTCGATGGCGACGACTATCTTCTGCGTATTCCCTACGAGCATTGCCTCGACCTCGTGCGTTATCATAACCCCGACATGGTCTTGTTCGACTTCTCCACCCGCTCCTCGGTAGCTACACCTTATTCTTATGAAGGTCCCATGTCGGGCAGCGAGTATATGCAGGGTCACAACCTCCACGGCACAGCCTGTGGCTATATCTTCAGCCGCGAGCTGTTGGGCTCTCTGCGCTTCACAGCCGGCATCCTGCACGAAGACGAGGAGTTTACGCCCCAGCTCATCCTCCGTGCCGAGCGCCTGTTTTATACCGACGCCAAGGCATACTACTACCGTCAGCGCCGAGGTTCCATCATGCACGCCGATGCCGCCAGCCACATCGACAAGCGGCTCTCCGACTCGCTGGCTGTCATCCTGCGCCTGCAGCAGATGGCTGCCACCATGCCCGAGTCCGACCGCCAGGCTCTCGCCCGTCGCGTCGCCCAGCTCACGATGGACTACCTCTACAATACCATCCAGCTTACCCATAGCCGCCAGCGCCTCGACGACGCCATTGCCACGCTCGAGCAGCAGGGACTCTATCCGCTGCCCGACAAGCGTTACACCCGCAAGTATTGGATGTTCCGCCGGCTCGTCCAGTCCAAGATGGGACGCAGCCTGCTGTTACATATAGTAAGATAACGATTATGCGCATACTCCTCATCGGCGAATACAGCAATGTACACTGGACCCTGGCTTGCGGCCTGCGCCAGTTGGGCCATCAGGTCACCGTCTTGTCCAACGGCGACTTCTGGAAAGACTATCCCCGCGATCTCTCCCTCGTGCGTCGTCCGGGCTGGTGGGGAGGGCTCTGTTACCTTATGCGACTCTGCACCTTGTTGCCACGACTGCGGGGCTATGATGTGGTGCAGCTTATCAACCCTATGTTCCTTGAGCTCAAGGCCGAGCGCATCCAGCCCGTCTATCGCTATCTGCGGCGCCATAACCGTAGGGTGGTCCTCGGTGCCTTTGGCATGGATTACTATTGGGTCCATGAGTGCTTTACCCGCAAGCCGCTGCGTTATAGTGACTTCAACTTCGGCGACCAGGTGCGTACAGACCCCGAGGCACAGGTGCATATCGACGACTGGATAGACACCGCCAAGGGGCGGCTCAACCAGATGATAGCCGCAGACTGCGACGGCATCGTCGCCGGTCTCTATGAAGACTGGGTATGCTATCATCCCCACTTCCCCCATAAACTCTCCTTCATCCCTTACCCCATACGCTGCGACGCTCAGCCTGCTCTGCACCCCCACGACAGGCTCAAGGTCTTTATCGGCATCAACCGCAGCCGCTCGGTCTATAAGGGCACCGACATCATGCTGCGTGCTGCGCAGGACGTGGCTGCCCGTCACCCCGAGGAGATGACGCTGACCGTGGCCGAGAGCCTGCCTTTCGACGAGTATGTGCGCCTTCTGCACGACCAGGATGTGCTGCTCGACCAGCTCTACAGCTACACGCCGTCGATGAATCCCCTTGAGGCGATGGCCCACGGCGTGGTATGCGTGGGCGGAGGCGAACCCGAACACTACGAGATACTGGGCGAGACCCAGCTGCGACCCATCGTCAATGTCCAGCCCACTTACGAGAGTGTGGTCGAACAGCTCGAATATCTCGTCACCCATCCCCACGAGGTTGTCCGGCTCAGAGAGCAGAGCGTAGACTATATCCACCGCCACCATGATTATATTAAGGTGGCGCGCCAGTACGAAGACTTCTATCAGAGTTTGCTATAGCGAATGAAAAAAGTAGGCCGAAATCTTGACAGTCCAATCTTTTATTCGTAACTTTGCACTCCGTAACAGACAGGGGTACTTGCTCAACCCCCTTTATCAAAACAAGAATATGAATAATAAAAGACAGAGTGTGAGTATGCTCTTTATGCTTTTCGGCATACTCTTCTGCGTTTGCCTGATTGCGTCAAACGTGTTTGCGACAAAGCAGATAGCGATGGGAGAGTTCAGCGTTACCGGTGGACTGCTTGTGTTCCCAATCAGTTATATCATCAACGACTGCGTATGCGAGGTGTGGGGCTACCGCAAGGTTCGCCTCCTCATCTGGATAGGCTTCGCCATGAACTTCTTCTTCACCCTGGTGGGTGCCCTGTGCGACTGGATACCCGGCGCACCCTACTGGACCAATGACCAGGGCTTCCATGCCATCTTCGGCTTGGCTCCGCGCGTGGCAGCGGCCTCGTTTGCCGCCTTCATCGTGGGCTCTTTTGCCAACGCCTATGTGATGAGCCGCATGAAGATTAGTTCCAACGGCCATCGGTTCTCGCTGCGCGCCATCCTGAGCACGGTGGCTGGCGAGAGTGCCGACTCCCTCATCTTTTTCCCGCTGGCGTTCTGGGGCGTGATACCCTTGAGCGAGATACCCGTGCTGATGCTTATGCAGGTGGTGCTCAAGACTGCCTACGAGGTTGTGGTGCTGCCTCTTACCATCCGTGTAGTGCGCTGGGTCAAGGCCTATGAGGGCGAGGATGTCTATGACGAGGGTGTAGACTATAACGTATTAAAAATTTTCAATTTCTAATGGACAGAACTAAAGACGGACTGAAACAGCTGGGATCGGCTACCAAGTATGCCGACGACTATGCCCCAGAGGTGTTGGAGACCTTTGTCAACAAGCATCCGGGCAATGATTATTGGGTAAGGTTCAACTGCCCCGAGTTCACATCACTCTGCCCCATTACAGGGCAGCCCGACTTTGCAGAGATACGCATCTCATATATCCCGGATATCAAGATGGTAGAGAGCAAGAGCCTTAAGCTCTATCTCTTCAGCTTCCGCAATCACGGCGACTTCCATGAGGACTGTGTCAATGTCATCATGAAAGACCTCATCCGCCTGATGGAGCCCAAGTATATCGAGGTGACAGGTCTCTTCACTCCCCGTGGCGGCATAAGCATCTATCCCTATGCCAACTATGGCAAGCCCGGCACCAAGTATGAGCAGCTGGCCGAGCAGCGCTTCATCCATCACGACATGGGTGATAAATAACAGCGCGCCAGCCACACTATCCCAATCGCCGCAAGCATTCTTCATATTGCTTGCGGCGATTGTCATTTGTGGCTGGAGCGTCTCTGCCTCTTCTCGCTACCCGCGCTGGCGGCGTGGCAGTGGCATCGGCTGGCTCGTATCTTATGTTACGTGGGCTCGTGATTTACGGCACGTGCTTACGTATCGTAAGTCACGAGCCCACGTACCTTCCGTTACGAGCCGGCAACCGCGCCCTCTACGCCGCAGTCTGCGTGCTCCTTATGCGTCGTGACGGTCTCTGCCGCGCCATAAACAATCAGAGCACCACCCGGTGGGTAGTGCTCTGATTGCGATGAGGCTGCGGGGGTAGGGGAGATGGCCTCCCTGTGCCCAGTCTATTGTGCTGTGGTCGCCTCCTTCAGCGCCTTCTTGGCCTGCATGCTGGCTATCGCCTTGGCCTTCTTGTTGATGTCCTCAATGTTGTTCTTGCGATAGTAGCTGCGCGTCACTCCGCCGCTGGTCAGCACCAGCGAGTCGCCCTTGAAGTAGTCTATGGTGCAGGTGTCATTGACCAGGTCTGTCACCTCCAGTTTGTTGTCCTTGCCCATCTTCGGCGTGCCGGCGGTGATGACCAGATAGCCGTTCCAGATGTGCCATGCGGTGAAGTAACCCAATGGCGGATAGACCACGGGGCTCTCCTCTTCGAGCGAAGTCTGTTCGCGCACATATCCCACGCTCATGCACGACCACTGGCGCTTCATCCAGAACCCGTATTCACGTGGTATAAGGTAAGTCTTCTTGATGGAATCGGGCATATCTCTCATGATACGCTTCTGCAGGCGAGGGCTCATCTGCTCATAGTCCTTCAGCTTGGGCATGACGATGTAGCACCATATTCCCTTGAGCTGGTCCAGGTCTATCACCATGTCTGCCACGGTAGAGTCTTCCTTATTGGTGACCACGCCTATCCAGTCGCCCACCTTGAGCTGGCCCATAATCTTGCCGCGGCGTGTGGCCTCGATTACGTTGAAACGTATGGGGTCGCTGCCGTCGTTGGGCAGAAGCAGCACCACCGAGTCGGTGCATCCGTCGCACGCCAGACCATATACAGTCTTGTCGCCGCTGAGCTTGAGCTCGTCGGTAGAGGCGCCCAACTTGGCTCCCTTGGTGCCGTTGTCACTGTTGCCCGAGCAGGCCATGATAGCCATCGTTGCCAGGGCTATGCCGATTATCGCAATTCTACTTTTCATCATTCTTGCCGTTGTCTATTGTCTATGCAAAGGTAGTGATTATGCGCGTATGCACCAAGTGATTTGCTGAAAAAAAGACTGGCAGCCACCGTCATTGCCACCCCTCTTGCTGTGACAGCGGTTGCCGTCATTCCGATTATTTTCACCCGCGTTGTAATATTTCTCTCCGTTCAAGCCTGTTTCTACTGAAAAAGTTTTACTTTTGTAGAACCGTAACTATCAACCATAATTTTTGCCGCTATGACCCACGATATATTCATCAGCTATTCGTCGGCTCAGTCTGACGCAGCCCAAGCCGTCTGCCATCTGCTCGAACAACATGACATCAAGTGCTGGATGGCGCCCCGCAATCTCACCGGTGGCGCTGAGTATGGCGACGTCATCGAAGACGCCATCAAGTACAGCCGTGCAGTGGTGGTGCTCTTTTCCGACACCGCTGCCCGTTCGCGCTGGGTGTCTGGCGAGCTCAATGTGGCTTTTGAGGAGCAGAAGCCCATCATCCCCTTCCGCCTCGACGAAACCCCGCTGCGCGGCCAGGTGAGAGTGATGCTCAACCAGAAGCACTGGATAGACGCCTTCCCCGACTACAAGACCAAGTTTGGCGACCTGGTGGCTGCCGTAGCTTCAATCTTGGGCAAAGAGGTGGTGGTGGCGAAGCCAGAGCAGATGGCTGGCGGCGGCGCTTGGAGCCCCGCGCCGCAAGAAGAGGCCGGCGCGTTGTCCTACGAAGAGGGCAAGGCGCTCTATGACGAACATCTCTATGCCGACGCCTTAGGCTTGCTTGCCGACAGCGCGCTGGATGGCAACGCCAAGGTGCAACACCTTATCTCTCGGATGATGTATGACTGCTTTTCAGCCTCTGGGCGAGGCATCAGCCAGTTTGACGAGTCCCATCTCCAGATTATCCAGCAGCTTGTCGACGCCCAGCTGCCCTGTGGCTATTTTGCCCAGCATTGTTTCTACTATTCGGCTGATGCCGACTGCGTGGTCCCGACAGACCATGCCAAGTCATTTGCCTGCCTGCGCAAGGCTCCCACCGAGCCTTATGCCATGCTGCGCATGGGTATATGCTATTGCTTTGGCTTGGGAACGTGCGTAAATCTGTCGCTCCAGCTGTTGTGGTACAAGAAGGCATTGGCGGCAGGCGTGGCAGAGGCATGCTCATATCTGGGACAGCACTTCCAGTATGCTGATAAAGGCAGTGACCGTATGGAGAAAGCGCTGGAGTATTACAAACGTGGCGTTGAACTTGGTGACAGGCGCAGTTTCCTGAAACTTATGAACTGCTACACCTACGACCCTTCCCTCTCTGACGATGAGAAAATACGCCTCTGCCAGAACCTTTGTGACCAGCTGGAGTGTATGGGCGATTATCGGGGCTATAGTTCTATGGGTTTACTCTATCTCGTACTGAATGACCTGGAGAATGGAATCAGTTGCCTGAAGTCGGCAATTGCCAATGATGAAGTTTCGGCTTATGAAACCCTTGCAGAAGTCTATTGGGGCATCGGTCGTTGTGATGAAGCCGTGAAATGGGCACAGAACGGCATACTCAAGGGCGATATGTGGTCAGCGCATGCATTGGCAGATTTCATAGATGATGATGCTGATAACAAGGTGCGCATCACTGCTGATATAGCCCGCAGACTCAATCAGCCCGGGTTGGTCTCAGCATCGCGCACGTTGCAGGTATGGAGTCTTTATAAGGCCAATTACGAGGCAAACGGTAGTTCTGGGTCATATATCAGTATGGCAAATATCTTCTTTACCCATCAAGGTGTTGAAGGCGTGTGCCTCGACGAGGTGACAGCAGGTCTTAAGACGCTTGTCGATGGCAATGACCTGGATGCTTGTAAGATACTAGTCGACCTCTATGGTGGCAGGCTTGCCGGATTTGAGCATGAAGCTGACGAAAGCCTCTATGCTAAATATCTCCAGAAGGCTGCCGAACTCAACGATGTGGATAGTAAACTGGAGCTGGCTCAGAACTATTTAAGTGGTATCCGTTGTTTCCAGCCTAATGTCATTAAGGCTCTGGCGGAGTATGCCTGGGTGAGAGACCATGGCGACAATGAACAGGCAGAGAGTGCGCTCGACTGTGTTTTACCCTTGATGGAAAATGACAGTTACAGCGAATACTTTAGTGTTGAGGAGCTCAAGGCGTGGACATTGCTGGCCGGTAAGCATCTGCGCAAATACTATCTGTCAATGGCTCTCGAACTGCTCGAGACCGATGCTCCGCAGGATGCCTATGCCTTGGCTTGCACAGCTAAAGAGGCAGGAATATTGGAGTATGGAGACCTGAAACTCATAGACTATTATATTAGAGGCATAGGTGTCGATGCCGACAGGCAGCAGGCCATCAGATTGTTTGAAGAGATAAAGGGTAAGTTAACCTTTGGGCACCTTAGAAGTCTTGATTCCTTCTGGCGTGCTATGATATCTCACGACGAGATAATCGCCATCGAAGGCCGTCCGTATGATAGCCTCTCCCAGAATGAAATCCAGCGTGTCAGACAGTATTATATGCCGCTATTATGGGCCGATTTCTTCCCTGTAACTGGAAAGGTGATGTCGATGCTGTTTGAAAGGGTTACCAAGAGCGGTACCAATATGCATTTACTGGCCACAGCTTATGCCAACCTTTGTTCAGGATATAACAGCTTCATTAAGCCTTCGCAATTTGGCAAAATCGGAACGCCTGCTTCCCCACAAGCGATAGCCAAGGCCTTGGGATGTGGCGATGCTGTGGATGCTGACGCCGAAAACATCGCTCCCGAAGAGTCGGTGCTGGATCGGGTGCTTATGGCCATGACAACCATACGCTCTGTGGCGTGCAAGGTTTTCCTCACACAACTTCCCCATCTGAACCAAGTGCTCAGCTTAACGCTTAAAGAAGCAGAGTTCATAAAGCGCTGGGAGAAGATCGTGAACAACAGAGACCTGCAGCTCTTCTTGATAAGCGTACTCGAGGTGCGCTGTGATTTCAATATTATTATGCAGGATGTCTATGACGCTATAGACCAGGATGTACAACTCAAAGGTACGTTACTGACTTCTGCGGATAAGAAAGATGTCGGTGCAACGGATGACGATGACTTTGAAAGGCTCCTTAAGCAATTCTTAGACCAAAGCGACAACTAACCCGAAACTGCTGTGGATAATAGTGGGCGGCGCAACCATTTGTGACAGGGTGTAATGAATGGCTGATTCGCTGCCTGTTGTTTGGTATTGGCTCCTGCGCTTTTGTTCTAAGGCAATGCTCACCCTGCTGCCCTATACAGACCAAGGCTTTAGCCTAACCCTATCTGACGAAGACTTCCTGACATGCTGCGAGTCGCTGACCACGATGCTTACCTGCAGCTGTTCTTCATCAGCGTTGTGGAAATCCATATAACCTGAGTTCGGGATAAGCGACAGTCGTTCTTCTTGTTATGTCGGGTTTCCGACAGATGCATATTACATTTACCCTCCAAACAATATGGATGGCAAAATGCAGAATTGTAAAGTCCAAATGAAGTTTACTTTATAACAGCAAGCTGTCCGTCAACATTCTCTATGCAATAGTCAATGTTGATGGATGGCTTCTTTTCAAAGAAGCTATACGCAGCCAAAACAGAAAGGACATTCATTACGAAATTGAACACGCTACGATGTCTTGAATGTACAAGTTGTGCAACATTCTTAAGTTCGTCATTGATGGTTTCTATGACAGATCTTTTGCGCAACAGAATCTTGTCATACAATGGCATAAGCTTGTTTTTCATATTGCATTTCAAGCCAGTGACAATTTCTATACCGTTGTTAAACAATCTCTCAAACAAGCCATGCGAAATATATCCTTTGTCTGCGAATAATTTTCCGAACACATTATCGCTCAATCTGTTAAAAACATCTGTATTTCTATCGTCAACATTCGCTTTCGTAAGCATAAAGTTAAGCAGTTCACCTCTCTCATTGCATATCAGGTGTAACTTGAAACCGAAATACCATCCCATGGTGCTTTTACCTCTTTCTGCATAATCACGGAATACCTTATTTCTTGTTATACGCTTGTTGTGGCATACAGGAATGCATGTGCTGTCAATGAAACTTATACCCGTGCATCTGCCAAAGCAAAACAGTTGGAGGAACAGCATCATTTCAACCGAGACTCTTGATTCGAGTTCAACAAAGCGATTATATGAGAGCTGCTTGGGGAACAAGTCGCACAAGTGCATCTTGACATAGAAGAGGTAATAATGCTTGAAGTTGCGGAAAGTGTTGAAATGAAAACAGATGAGTATTGTCATGATTTCCGAGCGAATCATAGTCCATTTACGATTGCGGTGCTTACGCCCGTCCGGCTCACAAATGGACATGCGTGCAATTTCTTTATCATATTCTTGACAAAACTCATCGATAATACAGAAAATTTCTGTAAATTTGGAATAATCTCCTTATCCGCTTAGAATAAGGGATTTGGGTAGATAACCCGATTTTGAGGTAATGAGTTGCCAACCGTTCTTGTTGCAGTACTCTGCTCTGATATGCTTTCTTGGCATCTCGTCTGTACCACAAAGATACATCTTTTTCCTCAAAAAGAACCTATGAATTATTGAATATTTATATCAGAATAAATTCAAATTAGCTGCTTCTTTTTGGAAGATTGTATATAAGCTAACCATTATTTTATCAATAATAATCAATAACGCAAACCTTATATAATAGTTTTCGTATACAGATTCTATATTAGATAGAATTTCTAAAGAAGGTCTGTTTTGTTGGTACGAAGTAAGGTTATGCGCACACCTGTTTCTATGAAGATATAGGCAGTTATACATTTCATATAGTCCTTTTCTAATTGTGCATGTAAACGGCTTATTAGTATCTCTGTTGTGTGAGCAATTACTACAGTTCTTAAAAAATAGGGAAATGTCAAGGCAACTTCCCCCTATACTATTGAAAATTTCCGCATACTCTTGATACTCTCTTTCACAAAATCCCATGTTGTACGTGTTTGCATGAAATTCATCCAAGATATCTTTTGTACTATTCCATATATCATTGATGCCTATTGTCGAGAAATTAAAGTCTTTTTTCTGTTTAAGAATTGCCCTTCTAAGAAAGTTTAGAACTTTTCTTTTATCAGTTATTTGGGAACATTCATTCAAATTCCAGGAAAAGTATATATCACGTCGCAAATCAAAGTCTATGGTGGCGATTTCCCAGCATATACATTTCATTTTTTGCTCTTGCGCACCTGTCATTTTCATGAAGATAGATTGCATGATATTGTCCCACAATGGATACATTTCTATTCCCCAACTCATGGATTGGGTTATAGTGGATGTATCACACAAAATGTTTGATACAGGCGCTAGTATAAAGTCAGAATGTACACTCATTGTCAATTTAGATATTTCTGATAGATTTCAATTGATTTGAAAATTCTTTCACGTAAATATTTAAGGCATGCAGGTGATTTTGTATGCAGACCATTACCTTTAATATCATTGATTGCATTTTTCAATTCTTCCTCTAATGCATCTTTTCTGGATGTATCTAATACCCGTTTTTCAAAAGCGGTAAAATAGATAAGCCCGAAAAAATAAAGATCCAAGTCTATGATTGATTGAAAACGTCTTCTATAATTTAATTCCGTAATAAGCCTGTCTATCTCGTCAAGATATGGTTTATAATTTTTGTCAGTGAAAATATCGCTAAACTTTCCGAATATGATAGAGTCTTTATTACCGACAACAGAATATATGTATGTTTCATAATAGTTCTCCATTTTGCTTGCATATCCGTATCCAATGCCTCTTTCCGAGCCTTTTTTCTTATATTGTGAGAGCAGTGCTACATATCGAACAAAGTCCATGCTGCTTTTTCGGGACTTATCCACGATACTACTTGATATTTCTTTGCAAAATTCAGGATTAAACCACTCTTTGAGCTGATGGTTCAGGAAGTAAAGGGAAGCTCGGCTTTCCAATACGTAAAGAGATTTTCCACGTATGTTGATGTTTCTAAACAAGGTGGAGAAAAACTTCTGCTGTTCTTCCTCTGTACTCGTTGAAGGTACAATATATGCAAAACCCAAAAAATTCTTATTAAAGAAGTCGTCATCCAGATGGTCGAGGATTTCATATTTTTCTTGAGGACATTTCGCAATAATTTCCCCTTTGTTGTTACCTTTTGCTAATAGATCTTTGAAAGTCCATTCTATCATGTTTTCCTGTTCATCATCATCTGAGTCATCATCGTTTTCATTTACAAGATTCTCTATATTTCCAGTTCCTGCTTCCTTTTTGGGAAATCGTTCAATATATGCCAAAAATACAGATGTGAGCCTTTGCTGCCCATCAATAATCAAGTTATCTTGCCCATTGGTTGTTTTGTAAGCTCCAATAGTAACAGGAGGTATGAATTGTTTCTCTTTAAATGAATCAATCAGATTAGTATAATCATCTTTATTCCATACAAATGTACGTTGATATTCAGGTAGTACTATATTGCCTTTGAGTATCATCTGTATCCAATAGGCTAATGAATACTCGCCATAATATATTCTATTGTTGCTCATTTTATCTATATTTTGAACGATAATTTTCTATCACAAACATCCTTGATTGTTCTTTAGTCCAGCGCTGCTCTTGGATATTTGCAATAGTTTTTTCAACGTTATATAATTTTGAAGTGTCTCCCCATTCTATAAAATCAACCAATGCTTTAACAATATTTACGCACTCTTTGAGATGGTTATTTATTTGGTTCTCAGAAAACCTAAGAACAAACCAATTGTTTTGGACAAAGAACTTATTTCTTTCTTCATCTCCACCCCCAATATAATGAATTTCTTTCTTTGTTTGAAATTCATAAGGTTCATCAATTTCTATATCAATAGGGCATGAACAACCATTATATAAAACCAAATCTGGAGAGTATGCTCCAAGAACCTTATCTATCTTAATATAAGAAGGAAATTCCTTCATTAAAGCATAGAATAAATCATTCTCGGAAGCTCCCCGTTGCGGAGGTTCATTGTTATTTTTCAGTTGATGATAAGTTATTAAGCAACGCTTAAATATTGATGCAACGATACGATTAGAATGCCTATCAAGCAATTTAGCTTGTGAATCTAAGCGTTGTTCAAATTCCATTTTTTTATCATCGTACTCTGCTCTTAATTTTCGATATGCCTCAAGATTATTTTGATATTTCTTTAATGCCTCCTGTTCCAGTTGATTAATTTCATGCTGTGTTAATTTCCTTGTCCGCACTTTTGTCTCAGATTTTCCAACACCCATTTTATGTGCCATGAGCAAAATGAATGGAATCCATAAAATTGCAACAATTACACCTAACCCTGGGTCTTCTGGTGATATAAAAAATGCAGGAAGTGTAAAAAGAATGACCATTATGAGTACAGGAATCAAGCATCCCCAATTATGCGACTCATAACATTCTGTTTTTTCTGTCGGTATATGAGGTCTTTGTGGCACAGTAGCATCCTTAGGATTAAATGGATGAATCAAAAATTGCCAGTCATCACCTTTAATGTTCAACTGCTTGGCTGCATTTAAGAAATCATGGAGGAAGATATGAGATTTATCTTTCCCAACACCAACAGAACCAATCAAAAATTTTTTCGCTAATTGTTCACAGAGTAACTCAGGATACAATATCACGGGGTAACAATCAGTCCTTTGTAACCTTTGTAGCAAAGCAACATCTTGAACGTATTTATCATTTTTTAGGTGATATGTCTCACTGAAAAAATTCCAATTAAGAGTATCTGTCATCTATTAAACGATTAAAATTTTATAAACCATTACAAAAGTACAAAATATCCGTGATATAACACTTATAAAGTGCCAAATATCACGGTTTTCACTTCGATTTATAGTTTGAATTGACTTTGCCGAACATTGAGACCTTGCTTTAACTTCTCAAATTGCTCCTTGAACCAAGCCCCAATCGGTTGCAAGTCAATCGTAAGGATAAACTTTCCATTGTCAGAGAACACTTTGGCTATGACCTCTTTTGCCATAAATTTCCGTTTGTGTTCTTCTGAATAGAGTTCACCGCTATATTCAATGGGCTTGCCCATCATCAGTACCGCCGTCTGCTCTTGGCTGAAACCTACGGCAAGGCACACCCTTTCGAGATTGAGCATACCCTTTATTTGAGGGAACCATCTTACTGCCTTGTTCAACAAGATAGTAAGCCCTGCCACCTCTTTCTTGTGTTCGATTTCCTTCACCTGCAATTCCTTGATGTGCTTCTGCTGCATAGCCAACACTTGACGGCTGTGGTCTGCCTGTATGGTCTGTATTTGACTTTGCAGCGTTTCGATGGTTTCTTCGTGGGTGGCAACTACCTGATGCAATGCGGCATTCTCCCTCTCCAATGTCTTGACCTTGTTACTTCCGAAAAGAGAACCGACACTTTCCGCTATGTTGGTGGCAGCTGTTGTGGCTGCACCTTTCAGCTTCTCGGTCTGCACCTCTTTCTTGGCTCGTTTCAGTTCTTCCTGTGCCGTTTCCTTTCGGTCTTGTAGTTGTCCGATGTCTGTTCGTAACTGTTCCGTCTGCTGCATCAGATCACGGTAATACTGCCGTGTGGTGATATGCTTCGCTTCTGAGCCGTCAATGCCACGCTGCAACCCGTAACCGCTCATGGCTTTGGCGTAGGTGTCCTGATAGGATTTGAGCTTGGCACGTGTCATAATCTCATCGGCACACAGTCGGGCTGTGTCTGTCGGTTTCTTGCGGTATCGCTTCTTCACCTGTTCCTCTTTTATTTTTATTAGTATCTTATATATTTAATGGATACTTACATTTTAAACAGAAAAACATTCTTTCATGTTATTATTTCTCTGTACCCCAGTTATATAAGTTGTTGAAAACAGCCGATTACTTAAGTGCTGTTCCCTCATTCCTGTCTGTAAATGTTAAAATAGAGAACACTATCCGAAATTTGAAAGAGCTTGTCCGCAAACTGGGCTCATTCCGTTTAGGTATAGCGTTAGAAAGCGACTCGGCCATGATTGTTTATCTGCTGACTGAGCTTATTAATATTTTTACGTTATATTCCACTATCAATATTGTAACCTCTTTTCGGTTTATTCAAAAGGAAAAAGAAGAAATAGAACAAGTGTTTTGTTATGTAGGTTTTTTGGATTTGCTGTGTTCCATATCGTTTTTGCGTGAA
>OGZU01000014.1_pt1 | contig 71739 bp, 55 predicted proteins | sample 1576871 | NCBI WGS metagenome assembly OGZU01 (sample SAMEA3541580, study PRJEB24748) | human gut metagenome | biome: human gut; feature: human-associated habitat; material: faeces | place: China | collected 2012
TCGCTAACGACCATCGTTAGCGAGCCGGGAGCCCTCGCTGGTAGAAGCAACCTCTGCTGTGGCTACATGGCTCGGTATATGTCCCAGACGGCCACTATGCCTACACACATGGCTACGAAAACGACCGACCAGAAGCGTTGCTCGTTGGCCTGTCGGTAGTAGTTTGCGGCTGTGACGATATTGCCCATGGTCACCACTGCACCCAGGATGCCCATGGATATCAGCACAGCCTGGGCACATCCACTGAGTAGCAGGTGGCCGAACAGATACGCTATCGCTACCAGTAGCCAGATTATCCAAGAATACTTTTTCATACGTGATGATGGGTTAAGATTAATACACAGATGTTACATAGCACCACTATCAGTGCAAAGGCCACGGCGCGTATCTTCTCGTTGCGCCGCGTCTCGTGCTCATAGCGCATCAGCGGCAGCGGCACGAGAGCCAGCACTGTCGCCACCACCGCCTGCCATACAGACGGGATGGTACAGAACAGAGCCGTCGCTATAAACCATGCGGCAGCCACCATCATGGCCACTTTGTACTTGTAGATTTTCATTGTTCTTTGCTTTTTATACATTCTTGATACTCCTTGTCGGCCATGTTCGCACAATTCTCATAGTATATAGTTGCAATTGCAGCTGCTGCGCCGACACCTAATCCGCTGGAAGTGATGCATCCTATGCCTACTATAGCAACGGCTTGTATAGCGCAAGCGCTAATGTTGGCCTCGTCGAGCACGTAGAGCACCATCTTGGCAACGCCAAACTTCATCAGACCCTTGTCTGTTACTACCAATGCTTTGGTGAAACCCAGTCGGGCAACTTACTCCAGGCAGCTCCTTGCGAGCACCGGGACCGAAGTAAGACACTTCGTTAAGGATAAATCTATTTACCATAAGTGTTTTTGTTGATAAATTGGTTAATGTTATATATATAATAATGTGTACTGGTACAGGTATCGGTAGAGACACGAGGCGGAGGGCAAAGCAACATACTTGTTTTTTGATTTATGCTTCCTGCCCGTAGCCTATCTTTTGCAAAGATAGTGCAAGTCGAAGACAATGCCAAGAAAAAACCGAAGTTTTTTTCAATTGGCATTGTTGAGGCGCCGCCTATCTTATGGAAAGATAGTGCAAGTCGAAGACAATGCCAAGAAAAAACCGAAGTTTTTTTCAATCGGCATTGTTGAGACGCCGCCACGCTCTGCGGCGGAGTCTATGCGCCGATGCGGTTATATATTGGCTATGCGCCTGTCAAAGTCGGTGGCACTACCTTCCTCGCCAAAGAGTTTCATCATCAGTCGGCTGCGTATATTGGTGATGTTTGAGCGGCTCGTGGCAAGCAGCATCGCCATCTCAGTAGGGATGAAGCCCAGGCGGGTTAGCACGCAAAGTTTCTGGTCTCTTTCCTTTATCTCTCCCTCGCGGGCAGCCAACCAATCAGCAAATCTGCTGTCGAGAGTGGTTAACTCTTCGCGCAGGGCTTCCCAGTCGCTTTGGTTTAGGCACTTGCCGTCGGCGGCCACATGGTGCAACTTTAGTACCTGTGGGTTGTTGAGCACAGCGTCGGGCGACTTGATTTTACTCGGGTGCATGTCTGTCATCTGCTGTGAAAGTTCTTCTATCTTCTTTTGCTGTTCAAGATACATCTGCTGTTGTTCTGAGTCTCTGAGTTTCAGCATGTCGCGCTGACGGGCAATCGCTTGGTACTCATCTATAAGGTTGTCATATTTCTCATTTTGTTGGCGCAACCACTCGTGTTCTTTGCGCCTGATGTGCCAAACGGCATACACGAGGCCACCAATTACCAATAAGACGAATAGTACTCCGACTATCATCTTCTTTTGCAGACGCTCTTTCTCCATACGCTGGATGTAGTTTTCTTTTAACAACTTACTATAGTCATACATTCCGTGTATTTGCGCCACGCGCTCCACGTTCTGGTTGATGAGTGTCGAGTCATTGTATGCGTTGTATAGCTTGGAGTATTTGTATATTGAGTCTGCATTGCCCGCCTTGCGATAAATCTCCAGATAGTTGTAGTGCAATTTCATTCTACCAACATACGAACTGTTTGCCTGTTCAAGTTTATGCTGATAATAGAAAGCGGAGTCTAACTTGCCGATACCAATATAATATTCAGCATAAAAATTGTATAGTACCCAGTCCAAACCTTTGCTATAGTAATTGTCGTCGGCGAAACTGTTTTGGTAGATGTCCAGATACCTCTTGGCTTCGCCCCAATTCTTTTTCTTCAGTTCGGCTTTAATGCAATAAGAGAGCATCAACGAATTGGTGTTGCCTTTTGAGCCTTTCCACTCAATCCATTTCTGGTATAAATCATTGGCAGCCATTTCGGCGCTGTCATATTTACATTCGTTATGATACCACCACAACTTGCCCTCTTGGTATATTAATGCCGCCGCCGTGTCTTTGCACTTCATGGCATAGTGTACAGCCTGTTGCATCTCTTTCAAGGCTTCTTCTTTGAGGAATAGATTTTCATATAGGTCTTGCAGCTTTCCATGTATCAGCATGAGCGACCTGGTATTCTCTATGGTATCTGCAAAGTCTATAGCATTGAGGAAACTCGTCACCGCCATAGGGGCATCATGACGCTGGGCGTAATAGTTGCCCAGTAGATATTGAGCGTCCAACTTAAGTCTGTTGTTGCCCTTATGGTCATAATAACTGGCGAGTTCTTCTATTATCGTGTCTCCGCTTATGGGCTGGTAGTCCTTAAATATAGCCTTCTCGCGCAACAGCAGATACCGCATCTGCTGCTCTTTGCCCATATCTCCATATTGTTTTGAGATGCTATCCAGTTGGGCTAATGCCACTCGCGGTTCTTTATAGGTAAGGCTGTCTATCCTATCCCATGTCGCAGCAGCGTGTCTTTTGCCACATGACGCCAGTAACAAACCAGTTATTGCAAAAATACAAAAAGATGTCTCGATAATTTTCATGGTACAAAAGTAAATAATAATCTTTAGCCAAACGTGAGAAAACTCTTTTTTTTTGTTGGCCGCATTTCTCATTGCTATTCTAACCAATGTGTTATGTATCAGTATGTTTGTATCTATTGTATGCCGTTTTAGTCAAAAATGTGAATTATTTGTGAAATGATTTTCTTGCTAACCACCGCTTTTACACATACATTTGCGACTAAAAATGATATGGATGGACGGATTGTAGCTGCCCTTTGTGGCGCCGCTTCGGCCGCAATCGTGGAAATGACAAACGATAGAAGAGTATGCGCACGTTAAATAACTCAAAAACACATGATATACACCCTGTTTCTGTTAAATGTTACAAACAGGAAGTGGAGGGTATTGATTTTTTAGATACATTTACAGCACCTAATATAAGGAAGGATACTACTATGGTAAGTCTAACACTCAGAAACACGGTCTATGCACTACGCTGTATGGCGCTCACCCTGATGGTGACCATGCTGGCTACGATGCAGACAATGGCGCAGGACACCAAGTTGCCCACGTGCCAGGTTACCGGAACCATACGCGACAAGGCTACCCACGAGCCCGAGCTGGCAGCCACCATCATCGTGGCGCAGCAGTCGCAGCCTAAAGTGGCGTTCAAGAAAGGCGTGACCGACACGGGCGGAGTCTTCTCGCTGACGCTCCCTGCCACCGACGCCCGATACATCCTCACCGCCTCGGTACTGGGCAAGAAGGCGGCACAGGTGAAACTGACCGTGACGCCTGCCGACACGCTTATCGACCTGGGCGATATTGTGCTCGCCGACGACGCCCGGCTGCTCGACGAGGTACAGGTGCTCGCCCAGAAACCCCTCGTGACCATGGATGTGGACAAGCTGACATACGATGTGGCTTCCGACCCTGACGCCAAATACATGATGACCTCGGAGATACTCAACAAGGTGCCTCTGCTCGATGTCGACGGCATGGGAAACATCAAGATGAATGGCACCACCAACTTCCTCATCCTGCAAAACGGGCGCCGCACCGCCGTGACGCGCCATCCCAAGGAAATCCTGCGCTCGCTGCCCGCCGAACTCATCAAGAGCATAGAGGTCATCACCTCGCCGGGTGCCAAATACGATGCCGAGGGCATAGGCGGCATCATCAACATCGTCATGCAGCGCCGCTACGAAGGCCACCTTACCAACCTCAACGGGGCAGTCAACAACATGGGCTTCGTCACCGGACTCTCGACCACTACCAAGATAGGCCGTTTCTCGATAGACGGATATATGAACTATAACCGCATACTCACACCCACCGGAAGCAACGCCAGCCATACCTACAACTACGCGTCGGACTCTCGCGCTTACCAGCAGACCGCCAGCAGGCACAAGAGCAGAGGCAGCACGGAGTTTGCCAACATCAATGCCAGTTACGAGATAGATACTCTCCAACTGCTCACCCTCTCGCTGTCGGGGATGGGAAGCCAGCAGCGGCTGCCCGTATGGGGCAGCACCGAGATGTGGAACCGCGACCGCTCGCAGCTGGCCTACTCATATCTGCGCAGCAGCTTGGCGAAGGAGTCGTTTCTCAATGGAACGGCGGGCATAGACTACCAGCGTACGGGGCGAAACAACAAGCAGCGACTTACCACGCTGTCATACCAGATAAGCACCAATCCACAGTGGATCAAGGACAACACCCAGTACGATGAGATAGTCTACAATACGCCTTCTGACATAATAGAGGAACTGCAGCTCTATGCCAACCGCACCGACGCCGACAACAAGAGTGTAGAGCACACCCTCCAGGCCGACTATACCACGCCCATAGACAAACACAACACCATAGAGACCGGACTCAAATACATCGTGCGCAACAACGAGAGTACCAATGACATCTACGATGCCCGCATTGTCGTCGGCGACTTTGCCTACAACGACCAGCGCAGCAACCACTACAAGAACCGCAACGACATTCTGGCTGCCTATCTCAGCTATACCTACCGCAGCGCGGCTGTCTCCCTCATGCCCGGTCTGCGCTACGAATACACTTACCAGGACATACGCTACCTCTCGGGAGCTATGGGTGCCGATGCCGATTATAGCGGACACTATGCCTATCTGGTGCCCTCGATGAAGGTCAACTTCAAGGTAGGCCCCCATCAGTCACTGCGCTTCGAATACGGCATGCGCCTGTCGCGCCCCAGCATCTATTATCTGAACCCCTACTTCAACGACCTCAACCCGCAGCGCATCACCCAGGGCAACGGACAGCTCGAGGCCGAGCGCAGCCACAACTTCGGCATCACCTATGGCAACTTCACCCGCCGGCTGAACCTCAACATGTCGCTCGGATACCGTCGTCTCGACAACGGCATCGAGCAGGTGAGCCGTATCATAGGCGACGGGGGCGAATACTTTGACGACGGCAAGCACTATGCAGCCCCGGGCGCGCTCTACAGCACCTATATGAATATAGGTCGCACTCAGCGCACGGCGCTCGATGTGTATCTGCGATGGAATATGAACAGCCGCATCAGCTGGACCATCAATTCCAACGTGTCTTACCTCGACCTCTCTGATCCCGCGCGCCAACTGCGCAACCACGGATGGCAGACCTCGCTCAGCGGCAGCACCTCGGTGAGACTGCCTGGTGACCTGAGACTCATGGGCAGAGTGGCATACAGCAGCCGCAGTGTGATGTTGCAGGGCAACAACAATTCGCTGTTGACCTATAACATCGGTCTTACCCGCTCGTTTCTCAAAGACAAGAGGCTCACCTTGTCGCTCATGGCGACCGAGTTTGCCCGCAGTTGGATGACACGTAGCACCACCACCTACGGCACCAACTTCTACACGCAAAGGGATAACCAGGTGAAGCGCCAGTATTTCGGTCTGACAGCTATGTACCGCTTTGGCACGCTCCGCCAGTCGGCTACCAAGCGCGCAAGCCACGGTATACACAACGATGACCTCAAGGCGGGAGGCCGTTGAAGGGAATAAAAGGATGGAGTCTGCATCTTCACACGAGTTAAGATGCAGATTCCATCCTTTTTTGTATCATCCCACCCATACGGGTGACGGTTTCAGTGAATTTCTTTTTCTTCCTATCGCTTCTCTTCCACGGGGCGCTTGCGCCAGTCGTCCTTGACATAGCTGTCGGGATAGACGGTGACGTTCTGGCGGTCGCCCTTGAGGGTGCGTATCCAGGTGTCAAAGCGGCGCTGGCCCTCGTGGAGCACGATGACGCGTGCGCCCACGGGCAGATGGTTGTACTCGGTGTTGCCGCCCGAGAAGCGGCCGTAGCCCAACAGGATGTCGTGGTAGAGGGTGGTGTAGTCGTTGTCGTGGTCGTGACCGCAGAAGATGCCCATCACGTCGCCTCCCTCGCGCATGGCGCAGAACATGCCGCTATTGAGCAGCGGGGGGCACGATTTCTCCATACGGGTGCCTATCAGCACGTTGGCCTCGGTGGTGGCGGCTTGGGCAAACTCGGGCAGAGGGATGTGGAAGAAGGAGAGGGCTGGGAGCGGGCGCCCGCCGTTGGCAGCGGTGTAGGCACGGCTGCGCTCGCGATACCACTGCACCTGGTCGAGCGTGAGCCAGGCGTAGGTGCCGAGGCGCTTGGTGGCGGGGTAGCTGTGGGAGTCGAGGCAGTAGAGTAGGGCAGCAGGGGCGGCGCTCTTGCTGCCGGCAATCTCGAGCACATAGTCGGGCGACTCTACGCTGCCACGGTCGGGCTGTAGGCAGTGGCGTCCGCGGCGGATGATGTCGTAGAGCTGGGCGCGGGTCATGCCCTGCTCGTGGTCGTGGTTGCCGAAGAGGATGACGTAGGGCACGCCGTGGCGCTCGATGCGGTCTACGATGTGCGTCATGGCGGTGTCGGCAGGACGCGCGTAGATGTTGTCGCCGGTGAAGACCACCAGGTCGGGTCGCTCGGCGCCGACCACGGCGTCGATGCACTCCAAGGCGGTGGCAGAGCGTGGGTTGTGGCTCTGGTAGTGGAGGTCGGTAAACTGGACTATCTTGAACTCGCCACGGGTGTCAAACTTCAGGGTCTGGGCGGTGGCATCGGTGCCGGCTGCGAGGGTAAGGAGCGCGGCGGCAGTAAGCTGCATGATACGTTTTAGCATGGTCGGGTATGATTTTGTGGGTTATAGTTGTCGTTGGAGTTGGCTGAGCAGACGGCGGCAGCCCTGCTCGATGAGGTCGAGGGCCAGTTCGAAGTCGCAGTCGCCGCCATAGTAGGGGTCGGGCACGGAGTCGTAGCCGCAGTCGGTGTCGAGATAGTCGCTCATGCGCAGGATGCGGTCGGCCTGTGTCTGGGTGCGCGCCTTGGCGCTGATGGCGCGGTAGTTGCCCTCGTCCATCACGATTATATAGTCGAAGCGGTCGAAGTCGGCTGCCGAGAACTGGCGGGCATGATGGTCTACACGGTAGCCGCGGCGGGCTCCGTGGCGGCGCATACGGCTGTCGGGCAGCTGGCCCACATGCCAGTCGCCGACGCCACACGAGTCGACCTCAATCTGGTCGTCCAGACCGGCTTCGGCTACCATTGCTTCCATCACGGCATGGGCGGCGGGCGAACGGCAGATGTTGCCGAGACATACGAAGAGGAGCCTCTTGGGCTTGGGGGCGTCAACAGATGCTGGTGTCATAGTCTATATATATAAAAATGTATATAGATATAACGCCCGCAGTGTGGTTTTATTGCCATAGGGTGGTCATAAATCGCATGGCAGCCGCTGTTGCAGCCCGCTCCGCTCCGTTGGCGCATCGTCGCTGCGCTCTTGAGCCGTGTAAGATGTTGTTTGATAAGGGCGAGTTATAATATCCATAGTATCAATGGGTCCGGCGGATGTATCGTGGCGCCGTTGGCGGATGGTCTCTTTGCTAACCATGAGGAAAGCGACTAAACAGAATATGAAAAAAATGATATTTGCGCGCATTTTTATTATATTTCCAGCCTTTGTGGGCGCCACGAGAAAAAACGAGACAGGCACGCGTGAAAAAGTCTTGGCAGTGGGCGCGACAGTCTGTAATTTTGCAATCGCTGAGGTCGAAAGCCCAGCAAGAAAAGTATCAGACATAAAGAGAAAAATCAACCAAAACAGGGTAGGAACCCACTTTAAGGAAATGTATTCTAAATTTGATAATCTGGACATTACAGTCGACTCGTCGATTAAGAAGATTACACGTAAGGCGTGCATGTACCTTTCTGAGGCCATCGAGAATGGCATCATGCTGTCGGAGAATCCAACTGCCAACATCGTAATCTACGACGACCGCATTGATTTTGGAATGTGCCTCAATCCCACTATGGATATGATGAACGACGCCTACTTCCCCAACTTCTATGAGGAGAACGGCAATATCGTATACCGCTTCGCTGGCAATGCCTGTTGCGAGATCGAGGACCAAACCATCAACTATGTAGGTCATACAGACCCCATCACTACAGATGATAACAAGGTTTTTAATATGATTTATTCGAAATACGCATAAGCAGATAGATATTCTTTACACATTCTCAACAAAAATCATACACATTAATACAATAACTTAGTAATTTTTTTGAAGCAAGAGCACGAGCCCGATGAATCTGGATGAAGACCCCCTCACGGTTCGTGTTTTTATTATCCTCACATTGGGCGTCATAATCCTCGGTTTGTGCTTTGCTTTTCTCGTGTCGTTCTTTGCCACGCTCGGTTCATGCTTTGCCATCCTCGAATTGTGCTTCGCCATCAAGTTAACCCGCTCCCCAAGTTTTTTCCATATCCCCACAACCTCCGCAGGCACGTGCGCCAGCGTTGGGCAGACGGCGGATTTTCCCGTCATGGCAAACGCCAGTCCCGCTTATATTAATAATGTAGTGGTGATTGTGGTGGCTGGCTCGTACCTTATGATACGTGGGCTCGTATCATAAGTCACGCGGCCACGTATCATAAGTCACGAGCCCTCGTTCCAAATGACACGAACCAACAGGGTTGGTCACGACATGACGGAACATGCTGATTTACATAGTTATAGTTGATTCCCCCTTCGTTGACAATACTTTCCTGCGGTGGATATGCAATGATAAAAATCTACAAAAAGATTAGTGGCTGTTGTCGTCATGCCGTGCATGGCGTTGGGGGTTATGGCTAAAACGGTGTAGGACAATCATGATAGATTGAGCATAACGCCTTCGGCTAATCGCAACTCTTACAGAGTAGCTAAGTAGGGTGTGGCTCATACCCAGGGTAGAGGTGCTTCGCCCCTCAACCCTGGGCTATGAAATCGCAACTCCTACAGAGTTGCCGGAAGGAAGCCCCATCCTGGCCTTCCCCAAGGGGAAGGAACACAATGTCAATGGATTCGTTTATGAATGGACATTTGTTCTCTCTTGATGATTATGCCTCGCCAATCTCCACTCTTTACCTTTCCGCGACGCATAGCATAACGCCAGTGACCTTCGGTTCAGCGTTGCCGTAGGATATAAACACGCCAATGAACCCTATTTCGGCCCTCATCAAGGGAATAGGGAGAAGAGTAAAATCATTGGTATATAATTGGTTTGCGCCCTCTCCCCTTGGGGAGAGCTGGAGAGGGGCTTTTGAAGAGCTGGAGAGGGGCTTTCGTGCTTATGGTTACAACCTACTTCATAATCTCCCTGTACACCTCCATCATCGCAGTGCCCATGACCTCGACCGAGAACCGGGTCTCTATGAGGTGGCGGGCGTTGCGGCCCATTGTCTCCAGTTCGGCTGACGAGAGGGCTACGAAACGGGTGATGGCGTTGGCCAACGGACTGGCTCCCACCTCGATGCAGGTGCCGCTGGCGGTAGTGTCGAGCTGCTCCCAAGGCGTGGCCTTGGTGGTGATGACCGGGGTGCCCGATGCCAGCGCCTCGGCTATGGTCAGCCCGAAATTCTCAGTAAACGACGGCTGTACCACGAAGTCGGCCTCGCGCAGCAACTGCCACTTGCGGTCGCCATACGCCCCGCCGATATAGCTTACGCAGCTGGCCAGATGTCTGTCGGCAATCGCCTGCCGGAGCCGGTGTATGTCGTCGGGAGCACCCTCGCCGGCGATGACCACCCTGTAGCCGTTGAGCTGACTCTGCACACTCGCCACCGCCTCGAGCAGATGCCAGATGCCCTTGACCTGGTGTATGCGACCCAGAAACAGCATCGTGTGCGACTTCTCCCAGCTGGTCTTCATCGTCACCCGACTGATGTCTATACCCGAGGGCACCACGGCGATATGGTCGTTGAAGCCCAACTGCCGCAGATGACGCGCCTCGCGGTCGGCTGTGGCCACCAGTACATCGGCGCTGCGCAGTGCCCGTGCCTGATAGAGATGCAGCGCGGGCCACTTGCGTGTCCAGTAATGCCGGTTCATAATCCACGGCTCGAGCATGCCGTGGGTGGTGAGCGCCACGGGCAGATGCAGCGACCGTGCCACACCCACTACGGCAGCACAGGCAGGCATCCAGCAGCAGTTGACATGCACCACCTGGGGTGCTATCGCTTCGAGCAGCGTCCTGACCTGTCGGGTCCACGCCCAGTGCCACGGCCTGTAGGGCGGCAGATAGTGCAGCGTGCAGTGGTCTATCGCCAGAGGGTTGGACGTGCGGTGGGTGAGGATGTGCAGCTGAGCCTTCGTGCCCAGCGCCTTGGCCATGAGCTGCATGTAGGTGGCGGTGCCACCCGAGCGCTGGTCGATGTCGGGTATGTAGTGGACGATAATCATGACGGGCTGTGGGATGGGGTGGGGGGTTAATGGTTGTGGTCGCCCTCCTTATCGGCAAGATACTGGGCAAAGAGGCGCGCGGCACTCTCTACCTTGGCGGCGCAAGGACGCTTCTTGTAGTACTCGGCGGTGCGCTCAGAGGCTATGTAGGACGAGTGGGCACGCTCGTAGCCATTGAGCCCCAGCAGCTCGGCACAGATGATGGAACCGTTCTGCTGGCGCGAGCGCTCGAGCAGCTGCTGTACCACGCGGTAGCATGCCGACTTGCCCTCGCGGTCGCTGCCCTCGGTCTGTCCGCAGTCGAGTCCTACGAGGATGACCAGAGCCGACACGGCGCCACACATCATGCGCATGCGGCCCACACCACCGCCAAAACCGGCGGCTATGCGCTTGGCCATCGTGTCGTCGAGTCCGTAGAGGTCGGCAAAGGCAGCCACCACCGACTGGCAGCATCCGTAGCCCTGCATGAAGTTGTCGACAGCCCGCTCTACACGTGCGCTGAGCTGGGGAGGGAGAGTGATATTGTCGTGCATGATGATGGGTTATTCGTTGTAGAAAGTGGTAAATACCTTGACGCAATACTCGTGGTCGGCCACGCTTCCCGTCTCGCGGCAGCTGTGCATGGCCAGGATGGCATTGCCCATGTCAACCCCTCGCAAGGGTATCGATGAGGCCAGAATGTTGCCCAGCGTGCTTCCGCCCGCCACCTCGCTGTGGTTGACAAAGCGCTGGCAGGGCACACCCGCCTTGCGGCACAGCTCGGCAAAGACTGCCGCTGTGACGGCGTCGCTGGCATACTTCTGGGCGGCATTGAACTTGATGACCGGACCACCGCCCAGCATGGGGTGGTTGGTGGGGTCGTACTTCTCGGCATAGTTGGGGTGGAAGGCGTGGGCATTGTCGGCCGAAATCATGAACGCCCGCTCTACCGCCTGGTAGTAAGCCTCTGCGGTGCCGCTCTGTGCCAGCGCTATACGCTGTAGCAGATAGGACAGAAACGGACTGCCGGCACCCTGCTTGGTCTGCGACCCCGTCTCCTCGTTGTCAAAGATGGCGAGCACCTGCGTGGTGTCACTGTCGTGGGCAGCAGTGAGCGCTTCAAGACCAGCGTAGCACATCGACAGGTCGTCGAGACGCCCCGAGGATATCAGCTCGTTATGGGCACCGAAGGTGCATGCCGGCGTGGTGTCGGCGAGATAGAGGTCGAAGTCGATGATGTCGTCGCGGGTCACCGTGGCGGTGCGGTTGAGCTCTTCGACGACGAGGTTGATGAGCATATTGCCGCGCTCCAGCTCGTCGTTGACGAAGCCAAGGATGGGCAGCATGTCTTTCTGCCGGTTGAGCTTGACGCCGTCGTTGACCTGGCGGTTGAAGTGGATGGCGAGGTTGCTGATCTGCATCAGCGGGCGGCGGATGTGTATCAGATGAGTGACGGGCGAGAGGGCGTCTTCGCCGCGCGTAATCACCCTTCCGGCGATGGTGAGCGGACGGTCCATCCATGTAGAGAGGATGGGGCCTCCGTAGACCTCGGTATTGAGCCTTACGATGCCGCCCTCGCCCGTCATCTCGGCGTTGGGCTTGATGCGGAAGGTGGGCGAGTCGCTATGGGCGCATATCATGTGGAAACCCTGCTCGGCAAGAGGCTTGCGACCTATGCGGAAGGCGTAGATGGAAGAGTCGTTCTTGGTGACGAAGAAGCGGTCGCCGGCGCTCACGTGGCCCAGAGGGCTGGCGGCGTCGATGCGGCGGAAACCGTGGGCTTCCAACTCATGGGCGATGTTGCGCACCGCAAGAAAGTTGACGGGCGATGCGTCCAGAAAGTGTAAGAGTCGTTGTATCATAGTTGTCATTATATATAATAATAGGTATAGGACGGACAGCGCAAACATACGCGCCCGATGCAAATGTACTAAAAAAATGGCCGTCGGTAACGAAAAAAGCAAAAAATGTAACTCCGTTTGTCAATAAAAGTGTAATTTTACGGAATGAATCAGTGCTCGTCGGGACAGACAGGGCACTTCTACCTTAAAATAACAATCACTCAAATCATAACAGACATGTTAGTATTAGCTACATTAATCTCCCTCTGTCTGGGAGGGTCAGAACTGACCAAGGCAGACGACCATCTCTCCGTGTGGTATGACCGCCCCGTAGAAATCTCCGTACCCCAGGGCATCAGCACTGTGCAGGCGAAGATTAACTATTCGGGTGCCAAGGGTGCCGCCAAGGACAGTCAGTCTAAAGACAATCTGCGACAGTATGTGCGCAAGGGCGAGAAAGCCCGCGAACTGCAGGGCTCGGTGTGGGAAAACTATGCCTTCCCTATGGGCAACAGCAGCCTGGGCGCCATGGTGCTCCAGTCGCCGGCTGTCGACGCCATACTGCTCAACGAGAAGAGCCTCTGGAAGGGAGGCCCCGCCTCAGGTAGCGGACCAGCCAACTACTGGCGTGCCGACCCCCACTCAGCGCGTTTCCTGCCCGATATCCGTCAGGCGTTCCTCGACGGCGACAGCCTGCGTGCCGACTCGCTCACCCGCCGCGCCTTCTCGGGAGCCATCGCCGACAAGGGCACTGCCGACACGCTGCGCTTCGGTACCTTCACGACCATGGGCGAGATGTATGTCTCTACCGGTATTGCCAATGAAGACTGCAGCGACTTCCGTCGCAGTCTGCTGCTCGACAAGGCTGTGAGTCACACCTCGTTCAAGTATCAGGGTGCCACCTACCGCCGCACCTACTTTGTCTCCTATCCCGACCAGCTCATGGTGATGCACTACGGCGCCAACCATGGCAAACGGCAGAACCTCGACTGGGTGTACAAGCCCAATCCCCATGCCACGGGCAGTTGGGCTACCGATGAGTATGGACTCGTCTATACCGCCCATCTGAACAACAACAAGCTGCCCTACGTCATCCGCATTCAGGCCCGCGTCAAGGACGGCAGCGTGAAGTATGAGGACGGACACATCGCCGTGCGCGACGCCTCGGAGGTAGACTTCATCATCACCGCCGCCACCGGCTACAAGCCCAACTACTCGCCCGTGATCACCGACCCCTACACCTATTATGGCAAGGACGCCGGAGCCTGGGCGTTGCTCAGCATGAAGGGCGCCGCCGACAAGAAGTGGGGTCAGCTGCTGCGCCGCCATGTCGATGACTATACTCAGCTCTTCGACCGCGTGAGCATCGACCTGCGCCAGACGGCCGACAAGAAGGGCGGCATCGACATCCCCACCGACGAGCGCATAGATCGCTATCGCGAAGGCAAGGCCGATGCCTGGCTCGAGATGCTCTACTATCAGTTTGCCCGCTACCTCATCATCCAGTCGTCGCGAGGTGAGACCATGCCCATGAACCTTCAGGGTATGTGGAACCGTGGCGTCAAGGGTCCGTGGAACTGTGACTACCACAACAATATCAACATTCAGATGAACTACTGGCCCGTATGCTCTGCCAACCTGGCTGAGTGCTTCGAGCCTCTCAATGTCTATCTCCGCTCTATCTATGAGCCCGGACAGCGCACGGCAAAGGCCATGTACGACGCCCGTGGATGGACTGCCAACATCTCTACCAATATCTTCGGTTTCACCGCTCCCTCCAAGAGCGAGAGCGTGAACTGGAATCTTGCCGCCATCAATGGTCCCTGGCTCGCTACGCATGTGTGGGACTACTACGAATATACCCTCGACCGCGATTATCTGAAGCAGACGGCTTATCCGTTGCTCAAGTCGAGCGCGCAGTTTGTGTGCGACTATCTCTGGCTCCAGCCCAGCGGACTCTACACCGCAGCCCCGTCGACCTCGCCCGAACATGGCCCTGTGGACAAGGGTGCTACCTTTGCCAATGCCGTAGCGCGCCAGTTGCTCACCGACGCCATCAGCGCCTCACGCGTATTGGGCGTAGACAGCACCGACCGTCAGGAGTGGCTGCAGGTGAGAGACAAGATAGAGCCTTACCGCATCGGCAGATATGGTCAGCTGATGGAGTGGTCGCGTGACATCGACAATCCCAAGGACAACCACCGCCATACCAACCATCTCTTCGGCCTCTTCCCCGGTCACGACATCTCTGTCAAGGCTACCCCCGAACTGGCTGAGGCTGCCCGTGTGGTGCTCGACCATCGCGGCGACTTCTCCACTGGTTGGAGTATGGGTTGGAAGCTCAACCTCTGGGCGCACCTGCGTGACGGCAACCGCTCCTACGCCCTCTTGCAGAACCTGCTGCGTACGGGCACGCTCTACAACCTTTGGGATACGCACCCGCCTTATCAGATTGACGGCAACCTGGGTGGCCTCTCGGGTATGAACGAGATGCTGCTGCAGAGCGAGGGTCGCACCATCACTCTGCTCCCCGCCTGTCCGCAGGCCTGGGACAAGGGTAGCGTCAAGGGACTTCGCGCCCGCGGCAACGTGACCGTCGATATCGACTGGACTCTCAGCGCCAACAGCCTCGCTGCCACCCTCTCTTCTCCCACAGGCGGCACCTTCGACATCGTCTTCGGCGACCGTCAGCAGACCGTTCAGCTGCCACAAGGCAAGAAGGTCAGCGTGAAGTTCTGATTGATGGCGGCGCCAGCAATCATTGTCGATTGCTATTTGGGCGTTATTAGAGAGCATCTAATGAATATCGTAAGTCTCAATAGTAGTTATCAAGTATGTCTATATGGGATAGAATATTAGGAAATAGAGATGTTGACAGGTCCGTGTCGGCCTACCAGCAGGATGTTGCTCATGACCGCAAAGCCTCACATCTGGCTTTTGTGGATATAGAGTACAGCTTGCGTGACAAGAAGATACATGATATAGGCGCATTGAAGTATGACGATGCGATGTTTCATGAGACTTCCAAAGACAAGCTGCTGGAGTTTTTGAATGGCATCGATTATTTATGTGGACATAACATAGTCAATCATGATGCCAAACACCTTTTTGGTAACCAAAAGCATCAGTGGCTGTTGGTCGACACGCTGTACATGTCGCCTCTGCTGTTTCCTGAATATCCCTATCATAAGTTGGTCAAAGACGACAAACTGATAACAGAACAGCTCAACAATCCTATAAATGACTGCAAAAAAGCTCACAGTCTGTTGATGGATGAGATTGAGCGTTGGCATTCTTTTTCTGACGACAAGAAGACGGTTTATGCTTCTCTACTCTATGGTATCGCCGAATATAGAGGATTTCTCAGTATGGTCGGGCCATTCCTGTCGAAAGCGGACAAATCGGTAATCTTATTAGAAAGGCATATAAAGGCAAAATATGTCAGCATGCAGAACTTGATAATTTCATCCGTCAATATCCCTGTGGACTGGCTTATGCCCTTGCCCTTATAGATACGACACATCCCAACTCGATAACACCGAGGTGGGTTGTTGTCAATTTCCCTGAAGTGGAGTATATATTGAAGGTACTTTGCAATACCCCATGTGAAGAAGGTTGTGACTATTGCCATGGTCGATTGGACCTTCATCGCAATTTGAAAGACTACTTTGGGTATGACCAATTCCGTACCTATGCCAACGAACCTTTGCAAGAGAAAGCTGCCCGGGCTGCTGTGCATGGTAAATCGCTGCTTGCCATTTTTCCTACAGGCGGTGGCAAGTCGCTCACATTCCAGCTGCCAGCCCTGATGGCGGGGCGTACAATCCACTCGCTGACCGTAGTGATTTCTCCTTTACAGTCTTTGATGAAAGACCAGGTCGACAACTTGGCAGATAGAGGTATAGCTGATGCAGTTACCATAAATGGGTTGTTGGACCCCATATCACGCTCATTGGCTATACAGCGTGTACAGAACGGCGAAGCCTCTTTATTGTATATCGCACCAGAGATGCTTCGTTCGAAGACCATTGAGCGAATACTGACGGCACGTCATATAGAACGGTTTGTTATAGATGAGGCTCATTGCTTCTCTTCCTGGGGTCAGGACTTTAGAGTAGACTATCTGTATATAGGCAAGTTTATACGCAATTATCAGAAAAGCAAACAGTGTAAGTATCCCATACCTGTCTCTTGCTTTACGGCCACTGCCAAACAGAAAGTGATACAAGATATCTGTGATTATTTTAAGAATGAACTGGATATCGACCTCGAACTGTTTGCCTCCTCTGCATCGCGTACGAATCTCCGTTATTCTGTTGTTCATGCAGATACAGATGAAGATAAATATAATAAATTGAGGGCATTGATAGCAGAGTCTGACTGCCCCGCAATTGTATATGTCTCGCGAACCAAGCGCACTAAAGACTTGGCAGACAAACTGACCCGTGATGGATTTAGGGCTCTGCCTTTTAATGGCAAAATGAACTCAGATGAGAAAATTGCCAATCAGGAAGCATTTATGAGTGACCGTGTGCGCGTGATTGTGGCTACATCTGCGTTTGGTATGGGAGTCGACAAGAAAGATGTTGGCATGGTAATTCACTATGATATCTCTGATTCGCTTGAAAACTATGTACAGGAGGCGGGAAGAGCTGGGCGTGACCCGCATTTGTATGCTCGCTGCTACGTATTGTATAGCGATGGAGATTTGGACAAGCACTTTGTGCTGCTCAATCAGACCAAACTTAGTATCAGTGAGATTCAACAGGTGTGGCGAGCGGTCAAGTATCTTACCAAACAACGCATGCGTACATGTTGCTCTGCCTTGGAGATAGCCCGCCAGGCAGGATGGGATGATTCGGTGTCAGATATAGAGACGCGTGTAAGGACTGCCCTTTCAGCCTTGGAGCAAAGTGGATATATAGAGCGAGGCAACAATGTTCCTCATGTTTATGCGACTGGAATCACGGTTAAGAATATGGACGAGGCCCGGCAACGCATTACCAATTCCAATCTCTTCTCAAGCGACGAGGTAGACAGCGTTGTGCGTATCATCAAATCGCTCATTACCCAAAAATACATTACGCGAAGCCAAGACCAGGAGGCCGAGTCTCGTATTGACTATCTGGCAGATATGTTGGGTTTGAGCAAGCGTGAGGTCATTTCCGCTGTAGAGCGCATGCGTCAAGAGGGAATATTGGCTGACAACAGAGATATCGCAGCTTATCTGCAAGATGTTGGCGAGACAGATAGAAAGTCGCACATGCTGTTGGAGAGATTTGCGCGGCTGGAAAGATACATTATTAATAGTATACCTGACAATAGTCTGCAGATTTCCTGCAAGCAGCTTAACGACAATGCCATAAATGACGGTATAACTACCTCCAAGGAGAAAGATATCCGTACTCTGCTCTATTTCCTGTCGGTTAAAGGTTATACGCACAAAAAGGAAGACGGGGCCCACAACCTCATGTTGGAGCGTTTGGCCAATATAGAGGAAACCCTAACACGTATAGACAAGCGTCTTGCCATTTGTCGCTATGCTATAGATTGGCTGTATAGATTGGCTAAAGAGCAGTCTAAGGATTCTGACGACAAGTGTGCGGTGTCTTTTTCCGTTGTGGAGTTGGTTAAGTCGATGATGTCTGGCGAACAGTCTCTTTTCAATGACTTTAAGGACCTGCAAATAGAAGATGTGGAAGAGGCCTTGCTGTATCTGTCAAAGATAGGAGCCCTCAAACTGGAAGGAGGGTTCCTGGTATTGTATAACGCCATGGACATACGTCGTGTCAAGGATGCCAAGTTGAGATACAAGATGGAAGACTATCGTATGCTCGATGCCTTCTACAAGCAGAAAATCCAGCAAGTGCATATCGTGGGCGAGTATGCCAATCTTATGGTTAAAGATTATGATGCGGCGCTGCGCTATGTACAGGATTATTTTCAGATGGACTATCGCCAGTTCATATCCAAATACTTTAAGGGTGAACGACAGGATGAAATTCAGCGCAATCTTACGCCAGAAAAGTATCACCAGCTATTTGGACAATTGTCTGCCAAGCAGAGAGAGATTATAACGGACAAGGAATCACGGTGTATCGTGGTTGCTGCGGGTCCCGGCAGTGGGAAAACTCGTGTGTTGGTTCATAAATTGGCTTCCCTCCTGTTACTTGAAGATGTCAAGCACGAACAGCTTCTTATGCTCACTTTCTCTCGTGCTGCTGCTACCGAATTCAAGCAACGCCTGCTGGCCCTCATAGGCAACGCCGCCCATTTTGTTGAAATTAAGACCTTCCACTCGTATTGTTTTGACTTGCTCGGGCGAGTAGGCAATCTGGATGAGGCCAATAATGTGGTAGCTACTGCTGCAGAGATGATAACGAGTGGTGATGTGGAGCCATCCAAGATAGGCAAGATAGTCTTGGTCATTGATGAGGCGCAGGATATGGGCCCCGACGATTTTGCCTTGGTCAAGGCTCTTGTCGAAAACTTCGAAGATATGAGAGTCATTGCTGTCGGTGATGATGACCAGAATATCTTTGAGTTCAGAGGGGCTAATTCTGAGTATATGCGTCAATTGTCTATGTTGCCCGGTGGGCGTATGGTCGAAATGACCGAGAATTACCGCAGTGCGCGCCAGATAGTCAATGTTGCCAACAGGTTTGTCCGCAATATCAATTTTCGTATGAAGCAGACTCCTATTATATCCATGCAAGAGAATGAGGGGTGGGTAGGAGTAGTGCATTACTGTTCCAAGTATATTTATCAGCCCTTGGCTGATGATTTGATATCCCATTTGGGAAATGGCTCCACGTGCGTCCTTACACAAACCAATGAGGAGGCTGTAATCATGGTTGCCTTATTGCGTAAACGAGGCGTCTCCTGCGAACTGATACAGTCGTTGGAAGGATTTCGCATGTGGAATTTGGCAGAGATGAGGTATTTCTTGAGGCAGATAAGCAACAATTCACATACGCCGATGGTGAGTGATGACATTTGGGAAATGGCCAAGCGAAAAACGTTTGACAAATATGCCAAGAGTCAAAGCCTTGTATATGTGCAGCAATGCATCAGCCTCTTTGAGCAAACCAATAAAAGCAAATACTTGACAGATTTTAGAGAGTTCGTCTTTGAGTCTTCCGTAGAGGATTTTTGTGATATTTCCCACTCTAAGGTTGTTGTTTCTACGATACATAAGGCTAAGGGCAGGGAGTTTGATGATGTCTATATGCTTATAAATGGTACCCATAAGGTTAATGATGACCTTATGCGGCGTTATTATGTAGCGATGACAAGAGCCAAGAAGAAGCTCTTTATCCACACTACTACCAATATGTTTACCGGCATCGGTGCCAGCCGTATAGAGTTTAATCAGGAGGATTATCCTATGCCTGAAGAAGTGGTATTGCAACTGTCACACAAGGACGTACATTTGGGTTTCTTCAAAAGTAAAAAGGCAGAAATACTCTCCTTGCTCAGCGGTATGGACTTGGAGTATCGGGATGGGATGTTGTTTGACCTGTCCCACAGGTGTATGGCAAAGCTATCGGTAGCTATGATGGCCAAATTGGCTGAATGGAATGAAAAGGGTTATAATGTCAAGGGTGCGTCTGTCCGCTTCATAGTGGCGTGGAAACCTAAGGATGCGCCAAAGGAAGAGAGCGAAACCGCTGTCTTGTTGGCAGATTTATATCTTGTCCGTAGCTGATATATTATGCTGATATACATCAAGCAGGGCTGGGTTCCACGTTCGGAACCCAGCCCTGCTGGTGTATGGGAGTCTGCCGTGCTTGGGCAGACTATCGATGGTTTGATGGCCTTTGTCGGCCTACTCTACAGTGAGCACTCCGCGCAGGGGGAGATTGTCTGACGAACCGCCGACCATGATGTCGAAGTCGCCGGGTTCTACCACACTCTTCATGTTGCGGTCTATGATGGCGAGGTCTTCGGCGGTGAGGATAAATTCCACCTTGCGGGTCTCACCCTTGGCTATAGACAGACGGTCAAACTTCTTGAGTTGCAACAGCGGCTGTGACACCGATGCCACCTGGTCGTGGATGTAGAGCTGAGCCACTTCCTCGCCGTCGCGCTCACCTACGTTCTTGACATCGAAGGTGACGCTGTAGGCATCGCCCTTCTTGGCGATGGCGAGGTTGCTGTAGGCAAACTGCGTATAGCTCAGGCCATAGCCGAAGGCATAGAGTGGCGCTGCCGACATTTCCACGTAGTTGTGGGGCTTGGGAGCGCGCTTGTTGTAATATACAGGAAGCTGACCCACGTTGGCAGCTACCGAAATGGGCAGTCGGCCGGCGGGATTGTAGTCGCCGAAGAGCACGTCGGCCACGGCGGTGCCACCCTCCTGACCGGGATAGTAGGCGGTGAGCAGCGCATCGGCATTGGCGGCAGCCCACGACTTGTCCATAGGACGACCCTCGATATAGATGACTACCATGGGTTTGCCTGTCTTGCGCAGCGATTGGAGCAGCTCCATCTGGCGACCCATCAGCGAGAGCGTGGCGCGGTCGTAGCCTTCGCCGCAGTCCATGTCGCTCACCGACTTGACATCGGCCTCGGCAGCACCGGTAGCCTTGTAGCTCGTCTTGAAGTCGCGGGCGCTCGAGCCACCCACTACAGCCACCACCACATCAGCGCGGCGGGCAGCTTCTACGGCAGCCTCGATGTTGCAGTTGTTGGTGTCGCGCACGGCACAGCCCTTGACATATTCCACCTGACCCTCGCCCAGCTTGGCCTTGATGCCCGCCAGCACGGTCTTCACCTTTCCGTCGGGTTGAGGCGAGGTATAGTCGCCCAACATATTATATACGTTGTCGGCGTTGGGGCCTACCACAGCCACGCGCATATCGCGGCGCAGCGGCAGCGTATTGTCCTTGTTCTTGAGCAGCGTCACCAGCTTGCGGGCGGCGTCGAGAGCCGCGGCGGCATTGTCGGCGCAGCCCACTTCGGCTGCTGCCTTGACGTCGACATAAGGATGCTCGAAGAGGCCCATCTCAAACTTGAGCCTCAGGATGCGGGCGCAAGCCTGGTCTATCTCCTTCTCGCTCACCTTGCCATCCTTGACGGCGGCGATGAGCTGGGCGTAAGCCTTGCCACCCAGGTCTTCGTCCACTCCGGCACGCAGCGCCATCACGCCAGCCTCCTGCAGGTCGCGCGCCACATGGTGGGTCTCCCAGATGCCGTCGATGCTGTAGAGGTCGGAAACGACAAAGCCACGGAAGCCCCATTGGCGGCGCAGGATGTCATTGTAGAGCTCGCCGCTGGCTGTCGAGGGGATGCCGTCGAGCGAGTTGTATGATGTCATGACCGAGAGGGCACCGGCGTCGACAGCCTTCTTGAACGGGGGAAAGAAGGTCTGTAGCAGGTCACGCTCGCCCACGATAGAGGGGTTGCCGTTTTGGCCGCCCTCGGTGGTGCCATAGGCGATGAAGTGCTTCAGCGTTGCGAGGGTGGCGTAGGGGGCCGACAGTTTGCCGCCTCCCAGTCCGCGCACGATGGCTGCACCCATCTCGCCCGTCAGCACGGGGTCTTCGCCATAGCTCTCCTCGACGCGCGACCAGCGTGGGTCGCGCGAGATGTCGAGCACGGGGCCGTAGCTGATGTGTGCGCCCTGCAGACGCACCTCCTTGGCGGTGACGCGGGCGGCAGCCTCGGCTGTGGCTGTCGACCATGTGGCAGCCATACCCAGTCCGGTGGGGAATACGGTGGTGCCTATCGCCATGTGGCCGTGGGGTGCCTCTTCGGCGAGGAAGAGTGGAATGCCCAGACGGGTGTGCTCTATCACGTAGCGCTGCAATGCGTTGCCCGCCTTGGCTGCCAGCGTGGGCGTGAGTCCGGTGGCGAGCGACTTGCGTGTCCAGGGACAGGCGCGGTAGGTGGCCCACAGCATGCCGATGTTGCCCTCGGCGATGTCCTTCATGAATGTGGACGAGGGCACCACCTTGTTGCCCTTGATGTCGTAGTAGTTCCAAGCCAGGGTGCAGCGCAGCTGTCCCACCTTTTCCTCGAGCGTCATGCGCGACAGCAGGTCGCTCACGCGCTCTTCGATGGGCAGCGAGGCGTTGCGGTAGGGCAGCTTCTTTTGCGCCATTAGTTGGAGTCCGCCCATGCAGATGATGGCTGCGGTCATAATCATTCTTTTCATATAGGTCAATATTTATTAGATGTTATCTGATAATCACTTGCTGGTAAGCGATCTTCTCACCGGCATTCACCATGCGGGTGGCACGCAGCTGCACGTAGCGGCAGTGGGTGGGAGTGAAGAAAATTTCCTGCATCACCGGGTTGTTGCGTATGTTGGAGAACTCGCCTTCAGCCACGCGCTGCATGGCGTCTTTCTCCATACCGGCATATATCTCATAGTTGGCCACGAGACCCTTGCGGTCGTCGCCCTGCTGGGGCAGATAGCGCAAAGAGCCTATCTCCTGCTCGCCGCCCAGGTCAAAGGTGACCACGTTGTCGCCCTCGGCGGTGGCGGTGAAATCTACGCCCTTCACCTCTTCCTTCTTTTCCTCTGCGCCCTTGGTCTCGGGGGCGAGATAGGCAGCCACGGTGCTCAGACAGATGGGACCGCGCATGGCGTCGAAGCTGATGCGGATTTGGCGCGTCTCAATCGTGGCAAAGCGCAGCAGACGCTTGTAGCCCACGGTGGTAGTCTCTTCGCCCACGGAGAGCGGAGCCCACTCCTTGCCCTTGAGGTAATACACGCTGAAGCGCTGTACGCGCTGGCCCAGGGGGATATATTCCTGCAGCATCAGTCGGTTGAGGCGCGTATTGCGGGGCAGGGTGATGGTGAGTTGGGCCTTGTCGGTGCCGTCGCTGATGCTCCAGTAGGTCTCATAGTTGCCGTCGGTAAGATTGGTGGTGTCCCACTGCTTGCCACGCACATTGGAAGCCTTGATTTTGGCTTTGGCCAGCAGGTCGGTCTTGAACTCGGCGCAGATGCGCTTGTGGAAGTCCACGACACGGGCTGAGTCGATGGGGTGGATGCGTCCTTCCTTGTCCACGGGCATGTTGAGCAGGAAGGTGGCGTTGTGGCCCACGCTGCGATAGTAGAGGTCGGTGAGATAGTCTACCGTCTTCACCTTACTGTCCTCGCTCTCGTGGTAGAACCATCCCGGACGTATCGACACGTCACACTCGGCAGGAGTCCAGGTGTCGCCGTCGGCGTGGCCCTGCTGCAGCTCCCAGTATCGGCTGTAGCCGGGATAGACCTCGTTGCCACGCAGGAAAGACCAGTTGGTGGCGTGGGCATAGCCTTTCTCGTTGCCCACCCAGCGACAGCCGGGGCCGCCGTCGGAGAAGATGATGGCCTGGGGCTGCAGACGCTCGACTATCTTCCACGCGCGCGGGAAATTATAATAGGTGCGGCGGTCTATCGTGCGCTCTTCGCGTGCGCCGCCGTAATAGCCGTCGCCGCCGTTGGCACCGTCAAACCATATCTCGAAGATGTCGCCATACTGGGTGAGCAGTTCTTCGAGCTGTGCGTAGAAGTACTCTACATACAGGGGAGTGCCGTAGAAAGCCTGGTGACGGTCCCAGGGCGAGAGATAGACGCCAAACTTGAGGCCGTATTTCTTGCAGGCTGCCGACAGTTCGCCCACGATGTCGCCCTTGCCGTTCTTGTAGGGGGTATTGCGCACACTGTAGTCGGTGTACTTGGTGGGCCAGAGGCAGAAGCCGTCGTGGTGCTTGGCGGTGATGATGATGCCCTTCATGCCGGCGTCGTGGAGCGTCTTGGCCCACTGCTCGCAGTCGAGGCGGGTAGGGTTGAAACTCTCCAACGGGGCGTCGCCATATCCCCACTCGCGGTTGCCAAAGGTGTTGGGACCAAAGTGGATGAAGGCATAGGTCTCCATCTGCTGCCAAGCCACCTGGTGCTTGGAGGGCAGCGGCGCGATGGGCGCCGGAGCTGTCTGGGCGGCGGCCTGGACGGCCATCACGCAGCCTAACAGTGACATTACAGTCTGCTTAATACTCATAGTTATCATTGTTTATTTGGTAAATCTCTGTTCCGAGCCCAACCATTTCACCAGGATGGGCTTCACCTGCTTGCCGTTCACCTTCACGCGCACGTAGATGTGGCGGTCGGCATAGTGGCTCACGGGGGCGGTGTAGCTCACCCTGAACGTGGTGCGCTCCTTGGGCTTGAGTGTTATCTTCGAGGGCATCTTCAGCACCGTGTTGTTGGGCCATCGCTCAAACTCTACGGTCATCTCCTTATCGGTCTCGTTAGACACGCGCTGCTCCAGCCTGTAGGTGCTGCCCTCGGCGAGCGGCGGGAAGAGGTAGACCTTGAAGCCCATGTGCAGCCCTTCGCCGAAGGCGTAGGGATAGTCCTCGCCCACGGGGTGGCGGTAGGGGATGACGTTGCCCTTGATCCATACGCGGGTGAAACCCTTGTTGCCGTCGAGGTTTAACACCACCTCCTTGCTGAACTTGCCTGGGCGCGACTGCGGGTTGAACGTCACTGTCACCTTGGCGGTCTTGCCGGGCAGGATGGGGGTCTTGGTATATTCGGCGGTGGTACATCCACACCACGAGTTGACGTCGCTGATGACCACCGGCAGTATGCTGGTGTTGGTAAATGTGAAGGTATGGCTTACCTTGCCGTCTTTCTCCTTGATGGTACCGAAGTCGTGGACACGCTTGTCATACTTGAAAGAGGAGATATACTGCGGTTCCTTCTGCGCCGTGGCGGCCATCGTGAGCGCCGCCATGAAAATCAATACGAATAATTTTTTCATTTAGGTTATATTTTATTGCAAAAGTACATCTTTTCACCCTCAATGCCAAATCATTTGGCTTATATTTTATCCGTGCCGGCCAACTAAAAAAGCCACTGCTTGCGCTATAGGCAAAGCAGTGGCTCATATGTCAATGAAAATCCTCTGTCGGGGATTACTCCTGATTGTCGTTGTGACGGGGCTGACGCTGGCCGTGACCGCGGCGCTCGCCATCGCGACGAGGACGACGCTCGCGCTCTACATAGCCTTCGGGCTTCTCGAGCAGCACACGGCGTGACAGCTTGTACTTGCCGGTCTTGGGGTCTATTTCGAGCAACTTGACCTTGATCTTGTCGCCTTCCTTGATGCCGGCTTCCTCTACAGTCTCCAGGCGCTTCCAGTCAATCTCGCTGATGTGCAGCAGACCGTCCTTGCCGGGCAGGATCTCTACGAAGCAGCCATAGGGCATGATAGAGCGTACGGTACCCTCGTAGACCTCGCCCACCTCGGGAATGGCCACGATAGCCTTGATCTTGGCGAGAGCGGCGTCGATAGCGTCCTTGTTGGGAGCAGATACCTGTACCTTGCCTACGCCGTCAACCTCGTCGATGGTGATGGTGGTATTGGTATCTTCCTGCATCTGCTGGATAATCTTGCCACCAGGGCCAATCACTGCACCGATAAACTCCTTGGGTATCTCGAAGGCAACGATGCGTGGAACCTGAGGCTTCATCTCGGCACGAGGCTCGGAGATGGTCTCCATCATGCAGTTGAGGATGTGCTCGCGGCCGGCCTTAGCCTGCATCAGGGCCTGTTCGAGAATCTCGAAGCTCAGACCGTCGCACTTGATATCCATCTGAGTGGCAGTAAGACCGTCCTTGGTACCAGTGGTCTTGAAGTCCATGTCGCCCAGGTGGTCCTCATCGCCGAGGATGTCGCTCAGAATGGCGTACTTGTCCTCGCCGGGGTTCTTGATAAGACCCATAGCGATACCCGAAACGGGCTTCTTCATAGGCACACCGGCATCCATCAGAGCCAGCGTACCGGCACATACGGTAGCCATAGACGATGAGCCGTTAGACTCCAGAATCTGACTTACCAGACGTACGGTGTAGGGGAAGTCGGCGGGAATCATGTCCTTCAGACCGCGCCATGCCAGATGGCCGTGACCAATCTCGCGACGGCCTACACCGCGCTGAGCCTTGGCCTCACCGGTAGAGAAGGGAGGGAAGTTGTAGTGGAGCAGGAAGCGCTGATAGCCTCTCTGCAGCACATCGTCTACCAGCTTCTCGTCGAGCTTGGTACCCAGAGTACAGGTAGAGAGCGACATGGTCTCACCGCGCTGGAAGATGGCGCTACCGTGGGGCATGGGCAGCGGAGACACTTCACACCAGATGGGGCGGATGTCGGTAGTCTTGCGACCGTCGAGACGCTTACCCTCGTCGAGGATGCAGCGGCGCATGGCATCGCGCATCACGTCGTCGTAGTAGCGTGTGGCCTCGGCATGCTTTTCCTCGAGCTCGTCGGCAGAGAGGTCGGCATGGGCGGCGTCATATTTCTCCATAAAGTCGGCGATAATCTTGTCGAAGGCGTCCATACGGGCGTGCTTCTCCAGCGCCTGCTTGTTGACATCGTATACGGGGGCGTAGAGCTCGCTCTTGATCTGCTCGCGCAGCTCTTCGTCGTTGACCTCGTGGCAGTACTCGCGCTTCACGTCCTTGCCCAGTTCCTTGGACAGCTCGTCCTGCAGCTCGCACATAGGCTTGATGGCCTCGGCAGCAGCCTTGAGGGCACCGATGAGGTCTTGCTCAGATACTTCCTTCATCTCGCCTTCCACCATCATGATGTTGTCCTTGGTGGCACCTACCATCAAGTCCATATCGGCCTCTTCCATCTGCTGGAAGGTGGGGTTGATGACAAACTCGCCGTTGATGCGGGCTACGCGAACCTCAGAGATAGTGTGCTCGAAGGGAATGTCGGAGCAGGCCATAGCGGCTGATGCGGCAAAACCGGCAAGAGCGTCGGGCTGGTCTACACCGTCGGCAGAGAGCAGCATAACCTGTACATACACTTCGGCATGGTAGTTGGAGGGGAAGAGGGGACGGAGGGCACGGTCGACCAGACGAGAGGTAAGAATCTCGTTGTCACTTGCCTTGCCTTCACGCTTGGTGAAACCGCCGGGGAAACGGCCTGCGGCACTGTACTGCTCGCGATAATCTACTTGCAAAGGCATAAAATCTGTACCCGGAACTGCGTCCTTAGCTGCACAAACAGTTGCCAAAAGCACGGTGTTGCCCATACGGAGTACTGCGGCACCGTCAGCCTGTTTTGCAACCTTTCCGGTCTCAATTGTGATGGTTCTTCCATCAGGCAATTGAACTGTTTTCGTAATTACGTTCATCTAAAAAATGTTATTGTTTTAATTTTTGCATCTAAAAATCCCTTTCTTCCTACTCGTGATGTGGTCGAAATGAGCCATTTTTAAATTTCCGTGCAAAGATAGCCAATAAAATGATAACAAACGAACAATCTGCGCCTTTTATTGTTATTTTACGCTAAAAAACAGCGATTTCTGCCTCTTTCCCCTCCGTCTACGACGGACAAGGCAGCCAAAGACCGCCCAACCCCCACCATTCTCGCGTCGTAGATGCCGGTCGTCAAGGGTGCCCCCATCCACTTCCCGCCGCCTCCGCCCACCTCCCCATAGTCTCTTGTCACTTTCCCGCATCCTCCACCCATCTTTCGTCACTCCCTATCCACCTTCCCTCAACTTCCGCCCACCTCCCCATAGTCTCTTGTCACCTTCCCGCATCCTCTACCCATCTTTCGTCACTCCCTATCCACCTTCCCCCAAAAGCTGATGACCTCGGCGCCTGTGGAGGGTACCTTGGCGAGCGTGGAGGGCGTCCCGGTGAGCGTGGAGGGTACCTCTGCGAGAGCCGTGATGACCCTCGCTGACGCCGCAGATTTTTCCGCCGCGACGGAGGTCATTTCCCGCCACGATTTTTGCCACCGCAGCGCGCCGGAGAGTATTGTCAAAACTTCTGGAGGTCAGAGTAAAATCGAGTTCGTGGCGTGCAATGCAGAAATCGTGATGTGCAATACAGAAATCGGGTCGTGCAACGCGGAAATCATGGTTTGCAACGACCGTTTCAGACCCTGAAATCAGCATGAAGTTCATCGCCGCAATTTATGCCATGCCGACGGGGCAGGAGGAGGTCATCTCGCGCACCGCCGTCATGCCCTCGTTGCCCGTGCTGATAGTCGCCAAAGTGGGCTTTGTCATGGCGAGAAGCGTCGCAATCCTTAAAAAAATCAAAAAAACACCTATATAATAAGGTATAAGCGATTTTTTTGTCTACTTTTGCGCTTCAAATAACAAATATGATTTACTATGCACGAGAATTTGGTGATTGTAGAGAGCCCCGCAAAGGCTAAAACCATAGAGAAGTTTCTTGGCAAGGACTACAAGGTCATGTCAAGTTTCGGCCACATACGTGACCTGAAAAAGAAGACGCTCTCCATCAACGAGAAGACGATGGAGCCCGATTACGAGATACCCGAGGAGAAACGCAAGTTGGTGAGCGAGCTCAAGAAGCAGGTCAAGGAGGCACAACGCGTGTGGTTGGCATCCGATGAAGACCGCGAGGGAGAGGCCATCAGTTGGCATCTGTGTGAGGTGTTGGGCCTGGACAAGGACAATACCAATCGCATCGTATTCCATGAGATTACCCCCAACGCCATCCTTGATGCCATCGAGCATCCCCGTCATCTCGACATGAACCTCGTCAATGCCCAGCAGGCACGCCGAGTGCTCGACCGACTCGTGGGATTCAAGCTCTCGCCCGTATTGTGGCGCAAGGTGAAGCCCGCATTGTCTGCCGGACGCGTGCAGAGCGTGGCCGTAAGACTCATCGTTGAACGCGAGCGTGAGATACAGGCCTTCGTGAGCGAGCCCTACTATCGCGTGAGTGCCGTCTTCACCGTGCCCCAGGCCGAAGGCCACATCGCCGAGGTCAAAGCCGAACTCGACAAGCGCTTTGCCACCCGCGAAGAGGCTGTAGCATTCCTGGAGCGCTGCCGCAAGGCCCAGTTTACCGTCGGTTCGGTAAGCAAGAAGCCGCTCAAGCGTATGCCTGCACCTCCCTTCACTACCTCTACGCTGCAGCAGGAGGCCGCCCGCAAGCTGGGATATACCGTGACCCAGACCATGATGGTGGCGCAGCATCTCTACGAGAACGGACGAATCACCTACATGCGTACCGACAGCGTAAACCTGTCCAAGCTCGCTCTGGCAGCCAGCCGCGACGCCATCACCCAGCTCTGGGGAGCCGAGTACAGCCACACCCGCAACTTCCACACCCACAGCAAGGGCGCGCAGGAAGCCCACGAGGCCATACGTCCTACCTATATATCTGAGCAGACCATCGAGGGCACCGTGCAGGAGCGCCGCCTCTACGACCTGATATGGAAGCGCACCGTGGCATCGCAGATGGCTGAGTCGGAGATAGAGAAGACGGTAGTGACGATAGACATCGACGGACAGGAGGAGAAGTTCATCGCCGACGGCGAGGTGGTTACCTTCGACGGATTCCTCAAGGTCTATCACGAGTCTACCGACGACGAGAACCAGGACAATGAAGGCGGCAACACTCTGCCCGCCCTCAGCGCCGGAGACCTTCTGGAACGCAAGACAATCACATCGACAGAGAAATATTCACAAGGCCCCGTGAGATATACCGAGGCCAGCCTGGTCAAGAAGCTCGAAGAACTGGGCATAGGACGACCCTCTACCTACGCGCCGACCATCTCTACCATCCAGCAGCGCGAGTATGTGGTCAAGGGAGACAAGGCGGGCGAAGAGCGGCAGTACGTGACCGACACGCTGAGCGCCAACCGTATCGTATCGAAGACCCGCACCGAGGTGGCAGGCAAGGAGAAAGGCAAGCTGCTGCCCACCGACATCGGTACCGTGGTCAACGACTTCCTGATGGAGCACTTCCCCGAGATTATGGACTACAACTTCACCGCCAGGGTGGAGAGCCAGTTTGACCAGATAGCCGAAGGCCACGAAGAGTGGACCAGCATGATGCACAACTTCGACCACGACTTCGAGCCCACCGTGCGCAAGGTGATGAACGCCCGCTCGGAGCATAAGGCAGGCGAGCGCGAACTGGGTGTAGACCCACTTTCCCATCGTCCGGTATTCGTCAAGATAGGACGCTTTGGCCCTGTAGTGCAGATAGGCAGCGCCGACGACGAGGTGAAGCCACGCTTTGCGCAGCTGCCATCGGGCAAGAGCATCGAGACTATCACCCTCGACGAGGCTCTCGAGCTGTTCCGTCTGCCCCGCAATATCGGCGAGTACGAAGGAGACATCGTCACCATCGGCTCAGGTCGTTTCGGTCCCTACGTTCAGCATGGCGGCAAGTATGTATCACTGCCTAAAGAGATGGATCCGATGACAGTAACGCTCGCCGATGCCATCAAGCTCATCGCCGAGAAGCGCGAGCAGGAGCGCCAGCGCCACATCAAGTCGTTTGAAGAAGACTCCACGATGCAGGTGCTCAACGGCCGCTTCGGTCCCTACATCACCTGCGACGGCAAGAACTATCGTCTGCCGAAGAGCCTGCATGAGCGCGCCGCCCAACTTACCTACGCCGAGTGCAAGGAAATCGTAGACAAAGCCCCCGAACCCAAAGCACGCCGCAAGAAATGACCCCCACGCGTATTATTCTTATAGGATATATGGGCGCGGGCAAGACCACGCTTGGCAATGCGCTTGCCCGCGACATGGGGATGAGGTTCTACGACCTCGACTGGTATATCGAGAGCCGTATGCACCACACCGTCAAGGAAATCTTTGACGAGCGCGGCGAGGAAGGGTTCCGCCGCATCGAGCACAATATGCTCCACGAGGTGGCAGAGTTTGAGGACGTCATCATCAGTTGTGGCGGCGGCACTCCCTGCTTCTTCGACAACATGGACTACCTCAACCGCCAGGGCGCAACGGTCTATCTCAAGGCGTCGCCAGACGTGCTGTACAAGCATCTGAGCATGGGACGCACCGTGAGACCACTGCTGCTCAACAAAACACCCGAAGAGGTGCGCCAGTACATAACCCGCCAGCTCGCCGAGCGCGAACCCTACTACACCAAAGCCCACTATACCATCGACGTAAGCGTCATGGACGATTTTAAGAAGATACATTTTACCACCCAACAACTAAAAAACGAACTTGGAATATGAAGAAATGGAGCATCGAAGACTCTCGCGAGATGTATAACATCAAAGGCTGGGGAGCTTCTTACTTTGACATCAACGAGGAAGGCAACGTCAGCGTCTCTCCCTGTAAGGATGAAGCCCAGATAGATTTGCGCGAGATTGTAGATGAGCTGTCGCTGCGCGACGTGACGCCCCCGCTGCTGCTCAGATTCCCCGATATCCTCGACAACCGTATCGAGAAGACCGCCAACTGCTTCAAGCGGGCGGCTGAGGAGTATGAGTACAAGGCACAGAACTTTATTATCTATCCCATCAAGGTCAACCAGATGCAGCCGGTGGTCGAGGAAATCATTTCGCACGGCCGCAAGTTCAATCTGGGACTTGAGGCGGGTTCCAAGCCCGAGCTCCACGCTGTGATAGCCGTGCAGTGCCAGAGCGACTCGCTCATCATCTGCAACGGATACAAGGACCAGAGCTACATCGAGTTGGCTCTGCTGGCCCAGAAGATGGGAAAGCGCATCTTTATCGTTGTCGAGAAACTCAACGAGCTTGACATCATCGCCCGCGCAGCCAAGAAGCTCAATGTGAAGCCTAACCTGGGCATACGCATCAAGCTCGCATCGAGCGGTTCGGGCAAGTGGGCGGAGAGCGGAGGCGATGCGTCGAAGTTCGGACTTACCAGTTCGGAGCTCCTCGACGCCCTGCGCATCCTTGATGAGAAGGGTCTGCACGACAGTCTTCGTCTTATCCACTTCCACATTGGCAGCCAGATTACCAAGATACGGCGTATACAGACCGCGCTGCGTGAGGCGGCTCAGTTCTACATCAACCTCCACAAGATGGGGTACAACGTGGACTTCGTCGACTGTGGCGGCGGACTGGGAGTGGACTACGACGGCACCCGCTCGGCCAACAGCGAGAGCTCGGTCAACTACTCTATCCAGGAGTATGTCAACGACTGTGTCTATACCTTTGTCGACGCTGCCAACAAGAACGGCATAGCCCATCCCAACATCATCACCGAGAGCGGCCGGTCGCTCACGGCACACCACTCGGTGCTGGTCATCGACGTGCTCGAGACCGCCAGCCTGCCCGAGATGCCCGAGGAGTTTGAGGCCAAGGACTCCGACCACCAGCTGGTCAAGGACCTCTACGAGATATGGGACAACCTCAACTCCAAGAATATGCTCGAAGACTGGCACGATGCCGAGCAGATACGCGACGAGGCCCTCGAGCTCTTCTCTCATGGCATCGTAGACCTCAAGACCCGTGCCGAGATTGAGAGCATGTACTGGAGCGTATGCCATGAAATCAATACGCTCTCCAAGCAGATGAAGCACGTGCCCGAAGAGCTGCGCAATATCGACAAGCTGCTCGCCGACAAGTATTTCTGCAACTTCTCGCTGTTCCAGAGCCTCCCCGACTCGTGGGCCATCGACCAGCTGTTCCCCATAATGCCCATTCAGCGCCTCACCGAACGGCCTACGCGCAACGCAACCCTGCAGGATATCACCTGCGACTCGGATGGCAAGATAGCCAACTTCGTCAAGGAGGGCCACCTCTCTCATGTACTGCCCCTCCATGCCTTGCGCCGCAACGAGCCTTACTACCTCGGCGTCTTCCTTGTGGGTGCCTATCAGGAGATACTCGGCGACATGCACAACCTCTTTGGCGACACCAACGCCGTGCACGTCAGCGTCAAGGACGGTCACTACCACATCGACCAGATTATCGATGGCGAGACCGTCGAGGAGGTGCTCGACTACGTACAGTACAACCCGAAGAAGCTGGTGCGCCAGCTCGAGATTTGGGTGACCAAGAGCGTCAAGAACGGTAAAATCTCGCTCGAGGAGGGCAAGGAGTTCCTGTCCAACTATCGCTCTGGACTTTATGGATATACCTATCTGGAATAAATGATGAAAGCCAACAAAACAGCAATAACGGTGGTCAAGGTCGGCGGTGCCGTGGTCGAAGACGCCACGGCGCTCAGCCGTCTGCTCACCGACTTTGCCGCCATCCCGGGCCGCAAGATTCTGGTGCATGGCGGCGGGCGTCGCGCTACCAAGGTAGCCGAGGCGCTGGGCATCGAGACGACTATGGTGGGCGGCCGACGCATCACCGACGCGGCCATGCTCGAAGTGGTCACGATGGTCTATGGCGGACTGGTCAACAAGAATATCGTGGCTGGACTGCAAGCCGTAGGCGTCAATGCCATCGGCCTCACCGGCGCCGATGCCAATATCATCCGTGCCCATAAGCGTCCGGTCAAGGACGGCGTCGACTATGGCTTCGTAGGCGATGTCGATGCTGCCGACGGTCAGATGATAGCCCGGCTGGTCGAGTCGGGAGTCACCCCAGTGGTGGCGCCCCTCACCCACGACGGCCAAGGCCATATCCTCAATACCAATGCCGACACCATCGCCAAGACGGTGGCTTGCGCGGTGGCCCGCGACTACGAGGTCACGCTCGTCTACGCCTTCGAGAAGCGCGGCGTGCTGAGTAACCCCGCCGACGACAATAGCGTGATACCCACCATCACCCGCGCCGACTTCGATAGATACGTGGCCGATGGCGTGATAGCCGGCGGCATGATTCCCAAGGTAGAGAATGCGCTCGCAGCCATCGACGAGGGCGTCGCCAGGGTGGTCATCACCCAAGCCGATGCCATCGACGGCCAACAGGGAACAATTATCCGTTAAGTGTTAAAATCGAAAAAATATTCCCACAACTGTAACTTTAGTTTCCAACAAACGTCTTATTAATAGAGCAACGATGAAGATTATCAGTTTTCGCGACGATATACTCCCCCTGAAGAATATGCTTTTCAGAGTGGCGCTCCGCATTACGCTTGACAAGGCCGAAGCAGAGGATATCGTGCAGGAAACGATGATTAAGGTGTGGAACAGACGCGACACGTGGAGCGAGATAGAGTCTATAGAGGCTTTCTGTACTACCATCTGCAAGAACCTTGCGTTGGATTACATACGAAAGAGCTCCCACCTCAGCGATTCCACCCCTGATTTGCCGGAAGACAAGGCCGACAGCGCGTCGACTCCCGATGAGAGAGCGGCGCAAAGCGACAGAGTCGAGCTGGTTCATCGCCTGGTCAATGCTCTTCCCGACAAGCAGCGTATGTGTATGCAGCTGCGCGATTTTGAAGGGAAAACGTACAAGGAAATTGCTCGCATGATGGAGATAAGCGAGGAGCAGGTCAAGGTGAATATCTTCCGAGCCCGCCAGACCATCAAGCAGAAATTTAATGATTTTGACAATTATGGACTATAACTATATCAAACAATTGCTGGAGCGCTACTGGGCGTGTGAGACTACGGTCGAAGAAGAAAGCATTCTCAAGGCTTTCTTCAGTCAGAAGTCTGTACCTGCCGAGCTGGCCAAGTACCAGGCACTCTTCGTCTACGAGGCCACCGAGCCCAAGACCGACGTGCTGGGCGACGACTTCGACGCCCGTATGCTCGCCATGACCGAAGAGCCCAAGCAGGTCAAGGCCCGCGTCATTACCATGACCCAGCGGTTGAGACCGCTCTTCAAGGCAGCTGCCGTGGTGGCCATCATCCTCACGTTGAGCAACGCCTTCCAGATGTCGTTTGACAACAATGGTCCTGTTATCGGCAGCGGAGCCACCAACTACAACCGCATCCAGCAGATGCACTCGGTGGCAAGAGCCGACTCGGCTGTGCTCGACACAATGCCGCAGTCCAATGTGCAGCCTTCCGAGGTCTGTACAACGCCGATTATGAAAAGATAATTTCTATGCTTTCTCTATAAAATCATGTTTAGTAAAACAAAAGAATGAAACTGTGAAGTTTCTATTTTCTCTCAAATTTTTCATAACATACTAACGTAGAAAAGGGATGCCGCTCACTGAGTGGCATCCCTTGTTTATTTGGGTTACTCGCAGGGTGGGCCTTTACAGACACACCTTGCGGGTTACGGTACCTCTATTGGTATAAACGCTCACGACATATACTCCATGGGGCAGGCTGTTCAGGTCGGCCTGGTTTGCCTTTCCTCTCCATACGGTGGCTCCGGCGGTCGAGGCTACGCTCAGCCTTACCACGCTGACGCCCTCGGCGGTGCTTACGCTTACCACGCCCTCGCGGCAGCTTATGGTTGCTCCCGCAGCCGATGCCTCTGTCGTGATTTCATCCACTCCTGTGGCATCCACCACGCTTATTTCGCGGTAGTAGTTGGCCAGTCCGTCGGCACCCACATACGAGCCGCTCTCCGACTTATACTCCACCATAGGCATATAGGTGCCTACAGCCACGGTGGGGGTGTAGTTGAAGTTGAAGGTCACGTCATCACCGGCTTTCCCGTTGCTGATGCGCTTCATCAATACGATTTCGCCGCCGGTATTGGTAAACTGGCGCAGACGCAGATAGACATAGTTGGAATAGTCTTTATTAAGGTGTACCACCAGTTGACCGGCAGATTTCTTGCCGGGCGAGAGCACGTTGTCGAGCTTCATGCTCTTCACCTTAATCGTCAGTTCGCTGTTGGGGGCGATGGTGACAGTGGTCTTCACTTCAGGCTGGGCGATGGTGAGCGCCTTGCCATTCTCGCCGACGGCTGTCACGGCGAGTGTATAGGTGCCGGCGTCGATGTTGAGATAGCGTCCCAGTGTGAAGGTCTTCTCTTCGCCCTGTTTGAAGGTATAGTCGGTCTGACGCAGCACGTAGCTGCGCTCGGGGTCATTGACATCCTGCAGACGGGTTACCACTCCTGCCTTGCCCGCAGCGCCGAAGTTGCGCACCACAAAGCCCAGCATGAGCATATCGCCCTGCTTCAGGGTTTGGGCAGCGTCGTTTGTGGTCCATTCCATGCGCTGGGTGACGCCCAGGATGGGCTCCGAGGTCTTGTCGAGCACCTCTACCTCGGTGCGGCCTACGGCGCTGTCGTCAAAGGGATATGCCTCGTAGCCCTCGGCATAGGCTGTGACGGTGTAGCTGCCCGGTGTGGCAGTCTCTGGCAGAGCCACGAGCACCGAGGCGTTATAGTCGCTCTCCTCGTATACGCTTGCCGAAATCTTGCCGGTGATTACCTCCTCGGGGTTGGCTTTCGAGGTCATCGCCACCACCACCGATTTCAGTTGCATATCATCGCCGCCGTTGTGCAGCTTCACTCTGAAGAGCGCAGCTCCGCCGGCGTGTATCTCGTTGTTGCATGTGATTGGGGCGAGCAGTTTTACGCGTGGTGTCACGGCGTGAACCTCTCCCAGCACCACCTTGCCGCCCTCTACGGTCATGTCTACATATCTGGGGAAGCCCGTATAGTGGCGCACCACCTGCCATGTCTTGGCGCCTTTGGCCTTGTAGGCAAAGCGGATTTCGTATGCGCCGTCAGCCAGTCCGTCGGCTGTGGCGGTGATGTCGCGCATGGTCACATAGGCTGTTCCCGACTTGCTGCCAGCATAGCCTTTCACGTTGAGGCTTTCCTCTTTGAGCACCTTCTTGATGACGCCGTTCTGGGTGATGACAGCTGCCAGAGCACCGTCGAAGTCGTCGGTATCGAGGTTTTCGAGGATGGTCATCAGGCTGAACGAGTTGCCGCCATAGGGAGTGATAGAGAGTCTCACGCTGCCATAGAGGGGCAGCTCCACATCGCCTTCGCTCTCGGTGGCAGGCCGTATGCCCGTCACCATCTCCTGGTCGCGGTTGTAGCCACCGCTTCCACCGCCCTCGCCCAAGTCCGAGGGGTTCAGACGGTTTACGAGGAAGTAGCCGTTGCTGTCGCCATACCATCCCCAGTTGATGTGCACATAGCCGTTGTCATCATATCCGTCGCAGACAAAGGCGTGGCCACCCTGTCCGGCATCGCTCGCACCGCCGTAGTAGACGGGGCGTCCGGCATCCAGCTCAGCCTTGATGATATTCATCCACTCGGTGGTGCCGTAGTAGCTGCGCTTGCGCAGGGTGACGTGCTTGTCGTAGCCGAAATAGTTCTTCAGCGCGCCGGGTACCATCATGGGCGAGGCGCCGCTGCCAGCCTTCTCGTATTCCATCTCTACAGCCACGCCGAAGTGGGCTGCCAGCTTAGCCACAGCGTCGCGCTGGGCGATGGAGAATATGCCGTTGCGCTTGTAGTAAGCCAGCATGTTGTCCCAGTCATAGGTGGTCTCGCCGAAGTTGGCAGAGAGTTCTATACCCTTCACGGTGCAGGTCTTCTCGCCTGTTCCGCGGGTGGGATATTTGTAGTAGCGCATAATCTGCGTAGCTGCCGTAGCCACACAGCCTGTGTAGTAGTGCACGGTCTTGCCTCCGTCGCTATAGGTGGGACACATGTCGTTGAAGGGTGCGTCCTGACCCCAGCGTATGTCGTCGAGCAGCGGAGCCACCACCACTTTGGCGCCGGCGCGTGCTGGGGTGTCGGCTGCCAGCGAGTCGTTGTGCCAGTAGGCTTCCACGTAGCGGGCGTAGAGTTCCATCCACGAGCGCAGGCTTTCAGGTGCGCCGTCGAGGGTGAAGCGGCCGCGGTCGGCATAGGCTATGACATTGGCAAAGCGGTCCTCGCCCGAGACGATGACAAAGCCCTCGTCATCGCCGGCATTGAACACGTAGTAGGGTTGTATCTCCTTGGCACCCGACTTTGCCACAGCCATGTGGCGCAGCACAGTCTTGGCAGAGGCGTTGGGGCGCTGTGTGATGAAGCTGCGTGCCATCTGCTCTGCCTGGGCTTGGGTGACGGGATTGGCCATCATGTGGCCCACGGTCACTGCTATGAGCAGGAAAAGAATGGATAATCTGCGTATCATTGGGATTAAATTTGAAAAAGGCAGTCCGTGCCTCCATGGGCGTGCGGACTACCTTTATTATTTATAGGGGGTTATTAAAGTGCCAGTTTGAATGACTTGTTGGCGGCGCGAACCACTACCACCTGGCGCTGGGCCACGCTCAGAGTGTTGGCGCCAGCCTTGCCATAGGTCTGGGCAATCAGACGGCCGGTGAGGTCGTACACGGCTATGCGGCCGGCTGTGGCGAGGCTTACGCTGATGGTGCCGTTGTCGGCCTTGACCACTACGTCGCCCTGGTTATCCACGTTGTCGATGCCTACCGAACCACTCAGACTCACCTCTATCTTGTTAGACTCGTTAGAGTACAGGTCGGCCAGCTCGCCGTCTACTACGGTCTGTCCGATGGCGTTCACGGTATAGCTGTATACGGTGTTGTCCTCGGGCGAGTCGATGGTGAAGTCGTAGTAGGTATCTTCGGTCTCGTTGACGCTTATCGCTGTGGTCACCTTAGCACCGGCAGGCATCTTCTGCTCCACGTTGATGGCGTCGAAGAATATCTTGTTGGTGGTGCTACCGTTGTCGTACGAGAACATGATGTACGATGTGGCTGCGCCCTTGGTAAACTCTACCTTATAGTCGGCAAATCCCTTGTTGGTGGTCACGGTCTTGCTCTCCAGTGGTGTGCCCTCAAATCCGTCGACGTTGGGGTCGGTGTCATAGAGGCTCACGGTGACCTTGCTGCCTGAGGTGTATTGGCCATAGGCGCCCTCTGCCATGTTGAAGTTCACGGTGCAAGCGCCGTTGTCGGCTGTGAGATCCAGCTTGGGTGTGGTCAGCGAACTTGTCTTGCTATAGGGCGACAGTACCATGTATCCCGAAGCCAGGGCAAAGTCTACCGCACTCCATCCGGGGGTCTTGGTATAGCTGTCAAAATCACTCAGCAGTCCAAACTCCACTTTCTCCAGCGAGCCCATGGTCACCTTGGCAAAGTCATCGTCCAGCACCTTGACCGTGGTGGCTGCCTGCAGCGTCGTGGTCTTGGTCAGGTTCACGGCATATCTCTTCGCCTCAGCCACAGCCTCCCAGTTGGCTCTGAAGGAGGTGGCTGTCACGCCTGTGGCAGCGATGGCCTTGGGGGCGTCGATGCTCTTGATCACGCGGATGACCTCGATTTCGTCAGAGTAGTCCGATACGTTGCCATTCTTGTTGCGGCCGCGCACGGTGTAGTAGTAGGTCTTGCTGGCGTCCAGTCCTTCCACCTTCTTCTCTACGGTGCTGGCGTAAGCAGACACTACCTTTACCACCTCGTCCTTGAGCACATACTCCTTAGAACCATTGTCGGCCTTGGAGTAGACATCGAGCAGATAGTCTGCATTGGTACGGTCGTGGGCCCACTTGGCGGTGAAGGACACGCCGTCGGCCTGTGAGGGCAGCTCGGGCACGGGTACAGCCACGATAGTGGGGCTGGTGACAGCCTTGATTTCGTCGATGAAGAAGCCTTCGAGCAGCGGGGTAATCTTCAATTTTGAGTAGCTCGATACCGAGCCTGCATATATGGTCACGTCATGCCATTTGTTGTCGTTGAAGACCACCTGCTTGCTGAACGAGTAGCCCACAGCGAAGGTAATGGCTTCTCCGTAGTCGGCTGCGGCACGCACACGGGCTGTAATCTTGAGCACTTGGGTAGATACTGCTTTCTTCAGATAGTCGGTTTCGAGAATTCCCGAACCGGCAACCTTGAGTTTGCCGCCGGCCTCATAGACCTTGGTGCAGCTGCTGCTCCAGCCCAGTTTCTTGAGCTTGCCGCTGTAGCCGCCGATGTCGGTAGTGGCGGGAGCGTCTTCGCTACCCTCGGTGAAGGAGTCGAAGTTCTCGTCGATTACCACGGTCACATTGTCGTCCTGGCCCGATGCCGGAACTGCAAAGGCAAATGCTGAAAGGAGCATTGCCATCATGAGTAGTTTTTTTGTCATATCGTTCTGTTTTAGATTTGTTTCTTTCCTCATTATCCGTAAGTTTGCCCTCTCCGGGCAGTCTCTTTTCACTGTGGTGATGCCGAAGATGGCAGGAATTATCATTTTTGGCGGAGCAAAGGTAACAAAATAATACAAAATAACCATATGTTTATTCCAGAAATATCGCTTTACTGCCTGTTTTTCTGACATTTGTCATGATTTGCGGTGATTTTTGTTAGCTTCGTGTTCGCTTTTGCCGTCTTTATGGTTGTCGGTGCTGCCGCCGAGGTCATCTCGGCGGTCGTCGGGATGGTCACGAGGGGCGCCGCCACGCCCTCGGCGACAGCCGCCATGACTTCGGGAGTAAGAATTGAGGGGGATAACGTAAAAATAGGCGCCAAAGCCGCCTGTTTCTGCGATTTTATTGTTACTTTTGCCCCAAATGTCGGGGGGCGCAGGTCCGCTCTCCGTTGCGGCATTGCCGTGCAGCCATGCAGCAAGCGCCTCTGACCATGAAGACTCTAATGGCATGAACCAGAAGATATACAACCTGGAGGATTTTGCCACCCAATATCATCTCAGCGATATATTTGGTGCCTATGCCGCCCACTTGGCTGTCACTGCCGGGGAGGGCGCGACGCTCGTCGACATGATGGCCGAGCGCACGCTCTTCACCAAGCTGTTGCTGGTGGAGCGGGGCAGCTGCCGGCTTGTCGACGCCGACGGCGAGGGGCAAGGCGCGGTTCTCTCTCGGGCTTCGCTCCTGGTGGTGTCGGTCCGCGACACGGCGCAGCTGCGCGATGTGTCGCCCGACTTCGAGGCCGAGTGCGTGCTGGTCGACGAGTCGTTTGCGCCGCATGCCTCCCACTACCGCCTCACCGACGAGAAATACAAGAGCATGCAGGATATCTTCCACTTCATGCGCGATATCGTGCGCCACCAGCACATCAACAAGATAGAGATGATACAGAGCATGGTCAACGTGCTGCGTCTTATCATCGACGAGCTGCCCTACACGCAGCGCTCTATCTCCCACGACTTGGGTCATAAGAAGGCGGTCTACGAAGTGTTCCTCCACCATCTTTATCGCAACTTCCGCAAGGAACGCCAGATACGTTTCTATGCCGACAAGCTCAATCTGTCTGCCCCTTATCTCTCCCGGCTGGTCAAGGAGATAAGCGGCTCTACCATCAATGACCATGTCACCTCGCTGCTCTACAAGGAAATCTGCAATATGCTTACCCAGACCGACATGACCATGGGCGAGATAGCCGACCACTTGAACTTCAGCGACCAGAGTGCCCTCACCAACTTCTTCAAGCAGCGCTCGGGCATGACGCCCATAGCCTATCGCAACCGATAGACCCTCGATGGCTCCCTGCGAGTCATCGCTCTGCCCGCCGCAGCCATCCTGAAACAAAACAAGCCTGCAAGCCTAACCCCGAGAGAATGAGGGGTGTCGGCCTGCAGGCTCTTTACATACATATATATTGGGATTACATTACTTTAGCGTAAACTTGTGCGACTGGAGCATCTCCTTGGGGTCGAGGGCTTTGTCCAGCTCTTCCTTGGTCATAAGTCCCTTTTCGATAACGATGTCATAGACCGAGCGGCCGGTATCGTGGGCTTCCTTGGCTACCATCGAGCTCTTCTTGTAGCCGATGATGGGGTTCAGGGCGGTCACGATGCCAATGCTGTTCTTGACCATCTCGTAGCAGTGTTCCTTGTTGACGGTGATACCGAGGATGCACTCTTCGGTAAGGGTCTCGATGACATTCCTCAGCCAAGTGAGGCTCTCGAAGAGGCTCTCGGTGATGATAGGCTCCATCACGTTGAGCTCCAGCTGGCCGGCTTCGGCGGCGAAGCTCACGGTGGTGTCGTTGCCGATGACCTTGAAGCAGACCTGGTTGGTTACCTCGGGGATGACGGGGTTCACCTTGCCGGGCATGATGGATGAACCGGGAGCCTTGGGAGGCAGGTTGATTTCGTTGAGACCGCAGCGGGGACCTGAAGCCATGAGTCGCAGGTCGTTGCAGATCTTAGAGAGCTTGATGGCAAGGCGCTTCAGCGCTGACGAATAGCTCACATAGGCGCCGGTATCGGGCGTAGCCTCTACGAGGTCACTGGCCGAGATGAAATTCTCACCGGTGAGTTTGCTCAGATTGGCTGCGCAGAGCTTGGCAAAGCCAGGCACGGCGTTGAGACCGGTACCGATGGCAGTACCGCCCATGTTGATTTCGTGCAGCAGTTTCACGTTGCGCTCCAGGTTGAGGATTTCCTCTTCCAGGTTGTTGGCGTAGGCCTTGAACTCCTGACCCACAGTCATAGGCACGGCGTCCTGCAGCTGTGTGCGACCCATCTTGATGGTGTCGGTGTACTCTTCGCCCTTGTAGCGGAAGGCGCTGATGAGTCCGGTCAATGCCTTGACCAGATGGAGGTTCATGCGGATAAGCGCAAGGCGTATACTGGTGGGGTAGACGTCATTGGTACTCTGGCCACAGTTGCAGTGGTCGTTGGGAGATACATACTGGTAGTCGCCTTTCTGACGGCCAAGAATTTCGAGTGCACGGTTGGCTATCACCTCGTTGGCATTCATGTTGACCGATGTACCGGCACCGCCCTGCACCATGTCGATGGGGAAGTTCTCATGCCACTTGCCGTCGATAATCTCGCGGCAGGCTTCGGCCATGGCGCCCGAGATTTCGTCGTTGATGACTCCGAGCGAGTGGTTGGTCTGTGCGGCAGCCAGCTTGACATACGCGATGGCGATGATAAAGTCTGGATAGTCACACATAGTCTTGCGCGAGATGTGGTAATTGTTGATACCGCGCTGTGTCTGCACTCCATAGAGGGCGTCGGCGGGAACGTTGAGTTCGCCCAAGAGGTCGGCCTCTACTCTGAATTTCTTTTCGTCTGTCATAATATAAATGGTTATATTGTTTGTATTCGTGTCTGTGATGGGTGTAACCATCATCTTGGTATTTACAGGGGCAAAGTTACACCTATTTGTTCATATTCCTTTTATAAAAAACGAACCTTTATTTGTAAAAACCTATCCCTTGCCGGTTTTTCTTTGGTTTCAGGCAGTTTGGCAGTGGTCGCCACGGTGCTACATGAACTGGATGATGAGATAGCCCACGCCGATGGAGACCACGGTGGTGATGATGCCGGGCAGCTGGAAAGAGTGGTTAATCACAAAGCGCCCTATACGTGTCGAGCCGGTACGGTCGAAGTTGATGGCAGCGACGGTGGTGGGGTAGTTGGGCAGGAAGAAGTAGCCGTTGACCGCCGGAAACATGGCGATGAGTGCCAGCGGCGGGATGCCGAGTCCTATGCCCAAGGGGTAGAGGGTGCGCACGGTGGCAGCCTGGGAGAAGAGCATGATGGACATGATGAAGAGGGCTATGGCGAAGAGGAAGGGATAGTGGGTGACGATGGCGGCAATGTGGTCTTTGAAGAAGGCGAGGTTGCCGTTGAAGAAGGTGTCACCCATCCAGGCTATGCCGAAGATGGCGACCAGGGCGCACATGCCTGCGTCGAAGACATTGCCCTTGACGGCGGTCTGTACGCTGGCTCTGCTCACGGTGAGGATGAGCGCGGCGGTCGACATCATTACTATCTCGATGGTCTCGGGCATGGTGACGCGGTGCAGCTCGCCATCTATCATGAACGCGGGCCGCATGGTGGGGATGCTGCCAAAGAGCACCACCAGCACTACGCCCGTGAGAAACGCCAGCACGGCATACTTGGCCTTGGGGTCGGGGTTCTTTATCATCTCGTCTATCAGACGGATGTCCTGCTCGGGCCGTATCAGCCCCTGGCGCACGCGCTCGCAGTAGATTTCGTCTTCGTGCAGCTCTTTGCCTATGCGGTTCTGTACCCAGGCAGCCACGAGGATAGCCACCAGCGAGGCGGGGATGCAGACCATGAGGATGTGCTTCAACTCGATGCCCGCGCCGCCCAACAGGTCGGTGCTGATGACGGCTGCGGTGGCTGCCGAGACGGGGCTGCCGGTGATGCCGAGCGAGGCGGCTATGGTGGCGACGCTCAGCGGCCGCTCGGGGCGTATCTTTGAGTTGGTGGCAATCTCAGAGATGATGGGCAGGAGGGAGTAGCAGGTGTGGGCGGTGCCTGCCACGAGGCAGAAGAACCACGTGGTGAGCGGGCCGAGGTAGGTGATGTGGGTGGGGTGGCGGCGCAGAAACCTGGCGGCGAGTCCTACGAGATAGTCCAGACCTCCGGCGGCTTGCAGGGTGGCTGCCGCCGTGATTACCGATACGATGATGAGCATCACGTCGATGGGCAGATGGCCGGGCTTGAGTCCGAAGATGAAGACGAGGATGAACACACCTACCATGCCGTAGATGCCGAGTCCTATGCCGCCCGTGCGGGCACCCTTGAATATCAGTGCCAGTACGATGGCAAACTGTAGGAGTATGATAGCTGTCGCCATGATGATTAGGTTCTCTGTTTTTAGGTTTGAGGTCGATGATGTGCCCTTGCCGTAGATTGTGGCGGGCATCAAGTGCAAATATACGCCATTTTCTTCAGACTCTGCCTATAAATTCATGATTATTGTTGGCTGCGGGCAAAAGATTTTTCGCGTGCGGCGGGACTGCACCCATACGACAATGCCGCCGAAGCCCGCCGCCGACCATGTTGCGTGGCTCTGTGCCATGTCTGGTCGGGTACGGCGCTTCGGCGGCATCGTGTCTATGTGTTGCCCTCCGGCGGTGGGCCGGAGGGTGGGAGTGCTACTTGCCGGCAGGGGTGCAGAGCAGGCGTACGCCACCCAGCAGACCTGCGGGGAGAGGCTTCGACGAAGCTCTGAAGGCATTGTTGTAGGATGCCCATGCGTAGCGCTTCTTCTTGTCGGGCTGCTTGTCGCCTATGACGCGGTTGGCCCACAGGTTGGTGACGCGCACCTCGAGCTTGTTGCCCTTCTTCTTGAGTGCGGGCGTGATGTCGATGGCGTAGGGCGCCTTCCAGAGTGTTCCCAGCATCTGGCCGTTGAGGTAAACCTCTGCCATGCAGCCCACTCCGCCCAGGTCGAGGCGGTAGGTGGCGCGCTTGTTATATCCCTTGACATCAAAGTCACGGGTATAGACAGCCGTGCCTGAGAAGTAGCGTATCTGGGCATCATCGCTCTCGATGAGCGAGCGCAGGGTGGGCATCTCGATGCTCTCGGGAGTGTCCTGCACACCACCGAAGTAGACGTGCCAGTCGTTGTCGAGCGTCATCACTTCCTGTTCCTCGGCGTGGGCGACAGTCAGGTGCTTCTCGTTGGTAGGTTCGGTGAAGACGATGAACAGTGCACCGTAGGGGTCGAGGTCGAGGTCGATGCTGGTACGGCCGTCAGCCATGGTATAGCCCACGGGCTTGATAGAGGCGTTCTCTGCGTTCCAGAGCATGGGCTTCTTGCCGGTCACGTTGAATGAGGCTGTGATGCGCTTGGGCTGGTCTATCGCATTGGCCACCCAGTAGATTTCTGAATCTGCCGTGCGGCGGTGCATCCAGCGTATGCTGTCGGGCGTAGCCTTGTCCTTGTCGGCTGCCACGAAGCTGAAGTCTGGAGCTACGCCCAACTTGGCGAGTGCCTCTTCCATCGACAGGTTTTCCATCACGTTGGCGCGGTTGCCGTCCCATATCTCTGCCACCAGGCGGTGCCACTCGGCGTCGTCGCCCTTGAGGTTGGGCTGTATGGTGGGGCGCTTGCCGCAGATGGGGGCGCCAGCCTTGGCGAGGCGGGCTATCGCCTTGAGTTCGTCGACGGTCATCCGTGTCACCTGGCGGTCTATTACCAGCAGTCGATAGCTCATTCCTGCCTTGGTAGTGAGCTTCTGTCCGTCGTAGCCGAACACGTCCATGAGCGCGCCGGGGTTCACGTAGTCGAAATTATAGCCACGGGGAATGGCGGGATGGTTGTGGGCGAAGCGGCCGGTGACGCTGTTGTCGCCGCCATAGTAGTAGGCGATGTCTGCCACGTATTTGCCCTGCTGCATCATGTAGCTGGAGCGGCCGAGATAGTCGGTCCATGAGCGGGCTTGCTCTGCCCAGGTCTCGTGGCGGTTGAACCACTGGCCGTAGATGGCTAAAGCGAGTCCGGGCTTGCGGTCGTCGACGGGCTGATGGGCGCTCTCGTGGATGATGAAGCGGTTCAGACCGCACGACATCATGTAGTCGGCGATGGGTTTGAGGTTGCCGGGATAGAAGGTGTAGCACATCTCGTGGCGGCCGTCGGCGGTGAACGACTCGCCAGCCACATACTTCTTGCCATAGATGTGGGCGGTAGAGGAGGTCTCGCGCAGGTCGCACTCATACATGCTCAGGTCGGCGCGCTTCTCTGCCCACATGGCGCCCATAGGGATGTCGCCTTTCGCCTTGACGCTGATACCGTCGGCGAGCATCTGGCGTCCGTTCTCGTGCGACTCGATGTAGATTTTCATGCCATGACGGTGGGCGGCATCAGCCACCTCGGCGTAGAGCGACTCGTCCATGAGCTCGCCGATGGTCTGGCGATAGTCGTAGAGGAACTGCTCGCTCTGCTCCACGCTTCCCACGATGACGCCGGTAAGCACGGGCAGCCAGGGATAGATGCTATAGCCGCGCCGACGCTCAAACTGTGCCGGCATCTGCAGGGTCCATGTGGCTTTGCCAGGCTCGTAGCTGTCGATGAGCAGATACTGGATGCCGCGCTTGCCGATGTTGCCGCCAGAGGCGTCGCGATAGAGGTCTATATAGTGCTCGATATACTTGTGCACAGCCTCGCGGTCCATCTTGTCGACCTCCAGACCCGTGGCTTCGGGCGAGGCAGGGCCGTTGCGCGAACCGAAGAGCGACGTACCGAAGCGGTAGATGACCCAGTTGCCACGTGGGGCGTTCCAGGTGAGGCGTCCGTCGGCGTCGACCTTGTCGGTGAGCACCACCACATCGCCTGCAGCCGACACGTCGCTGTCGGGGCGTGAGGGGTACTGGTCGAGGTCGCCGAAGGAGGTAAATCCAGCCTTCTCCTCGGCAAAGTTGATGCGGCTGGTGGTGTAGAGGTTATACTCCATCAGGTTGACAAACTCGCCCTGCTTGTCTTTCTGCGGCAGCTGGCATACCACGCGGAAGCAGCGTGCCGTGGTGGGAGGCAGGTCGATGGTCTGCTGGAACGTACCGCTCTGCGGGATGTCGCATACTTTGGTGAATGTCTTGCCGTCGTTGCTCGTCTCCAAGCGGTAGTACAGCGGTGCCGACCAGCTGTTCCAGGTGCTGCGGTTGTTGCCGTCCGAGAGCGACAGCGCCTTGATGGTTACCGGCTTCTCAAAGGTGTACTGTGCCCAGATGTTGCCCTCGGCGTCGGGTTCCACGCGGGTACCCTTGCTGTAGTCGCCGTCGGTGAGTTGTGCCACCGTGGGCTCACCCTTGCTCACCGTGATGGTGGGGTTGAGAGAGGCTATATCGATGTCGGTATCGGGCATACGCACTGCCACGACGCCTATTTCCTGACTGAAGGTTTCAGGGCTGTTGGTGTTTTCTACGTTCTGGAAGTGTCCGGTGGTGGTGTAGATACCGGGGAGATTGACGGTGAGTTTCTTGCCACCCTTTACCCTCACCGCGCGCCACGTGATTTTCTTCATGGCATCGTGGGGGGTGACCCAGGGACCGCCCGTGTTGCTCCAGCCTGGCGAGCTGGGGATGGCCATCGTCATGCCCAGCGAGTCGGCGATGTGCACGGCGTAGCGGAAGCAGTCTTTCCACTCGGGCGTCATGTACGTGATGCGGTGGGGCACTATCTGCGGCGTGTTCAGACCGGCATCGAAGACATGGATACCGGCTATTCCGGCGCGGTGCATCCACTCCAGGTCTTTCTTGATGCCATACTTGGAGATATTGCCGTTCATCCAGTGCCACCACACACGAGGTCTCGCCTCTTGGGGCGGGTTGGCAAACTGCTGTTGCAGGTCGCTCTGTGCCATGCTGCCTGTCGCTGTGGTCAGGGCCATGGCGAGTAAGATGGTTCTGATATTTTTCATGCTTATATCTGATTGTTATTGATTATGCGTTTCACTCCCTCGCGGATAGAGGTGAGCCCGAAGTCGTCGGGGTGTATCTCGTCGGGGGCGAGCCACAGGGTCTCGGCGGCGTCGTCGCCGGCAGCGAGCGTCGAGATGTCGTCTACGCGACAGCGGAAGAAGAGGTCGAGCGTGGGGATGTCGATGCCGCTGTAGAGATAGCGGTTGGGCTGGCTGAAGAGGTAGTCCATGGCGGTCACGGTGAGCCCCGTTTCCTCCTTTACCTCGCGCGCCACGCCTGTTTCTACCGTCTCGCCCATGTCGGCAAAGCCTCCCGGCAGGTCGAGCGTGCCTTTGGCGGGCTCGCAGCGGCGGCGCACCACGAGCAGCCTGCCACGCTCGTCGTAGATGAGCGCCACATAGGCTGCGCTGGCATTGACAAAGTATTCGAAGCCACAGTCGTGGCAGCGCATACTCTTCGCTGAGTCGGGTTGGAGACTGCCTCCACACACGGGGCAATGTTTGAATCGTGTAAGTATATCCATCGCAGTTGACAAGTTAATATGCAATATTACGAAAAAAACGCCGATGACGCCTCTCTTTTATCATAAAACATAGTTGTAAATCAAAAAAAAGCGACCCGTGGTTCACACCAGAGGTCGCTCATCGGTTGATGATGTTTTTATGAATGCTTAAAGTTCTCGTTATATCATAGAGCGCAGGCTGGAGGTTATGTCCCGGCAGCCCGTGGTCTTATAACAGTTTCTTGATTTCGGCGTCGATGTCGCTTACCTGCTCTCCGCGCTTGTAGAGATTGTTGTTGCGGTCTATCAGGAAGAACGACGGGATGCCCATGATGTTGTAGGTGCGGGCAGAGGTGCCGGCTTCGTCGCGCACGCTTATCCAGGGCAGCGCTGCAGTCTGTGTCTTCCAGAAGTGCTCATTGGGGTCGAGCGAAATCTGGTAGATTTCCAGACCCTGGCCATGATACTTGTTGTAGAGGTCACGCATCATCATGATGCGCTTGGTGCTCTGCTCGCTGGCGAAGACATGGAAGTCGAGCAGCACCACCTTGCCTTTGAGGTCGGTGAGACGGCGGGTCACACCCTTGTTGTCGGTGAGGGCGAGGTCTATGAGTCCGGCCACCTGCACCTTGCTGGCGTCAATCTGGCTGGCAACCTGCTCGTTGCGCACGATGCGCTGGTCCTTCATACTCTCGATGGCAATATTGTGGAGGTTGGTGCCGCGCTCAGCATTGGGGTGGAAAGTGTCCCAACTGGTGGCTACGGCAGCATAGACCTTGATGTCGTCGCTGTAGAGACGAGGGTTGAAGATGAGCGCCTGACGGTTGCCCAGCACATAGGTCTGGAAGAGCGCGAAGTAGGCATAGCTCTTCATCGGCTCCTTGTAGATATAGTTGAGCTTCACATCTTCCTTGTAAGCGGCGAGCACTCTGGCCACAGCCACTTCCACGCTGTCTACGCCCAAGGCGGGGTTGGCGACGAGGGCATTGATGGTGCGCTGCAGCTGCAGCTGCTTCTGAGCCAGTTCACGTATCTTTTTGCAGTTCTCCGAACCTTCGACCTCGTATTCGGCCGACATGGTGGGGTAGGAGGCATTGAACTTGACGGTCTCGGTAGAGTCGATGGCGACATTGATAATCTGGCCGGCTATACGCAGACGGTAGAACTCGGGGGCGTCGGTGGCGTCGGCCTTGAAGTCGAAGGCACCGTCTTCGCCCAACTTGACAGAGTCGAGGACTACAGGTCCGTTGAGGCTGAGGTTCTCAAAATAGAGCGTGGAGTCCTTGGCGTCCTTGATGTTGCCATTGACCTCAAACTTCTTGTTGCCACAGGCCGACAGCGCAAGCACAGCCACGCCCACGGCCATGAAAGACATGATTTTGGATATCTTCATTTCAGTCTTGTTTACTTTTTCCACTACAAAGGTAGTGCAAACCGAGTGAAATACAAAACTAAATTGCATTTTTTTTGGTCATTGCCCCCAACCAGCCCGTTCTGTCGGCTCCCGTGGAGGGCTTGTCTGGCGATCGTGGAGGGGCGGTAGGCGGTCGTGGAGGGGCGGTAGGCTCGGCAGAAAGCGGGTCGCCTGTCGTGGAGTGTGCCGCCGCCGGCGTGGGGGCCATCATGGCGGGCTCGTATCATAAGTCACGTGGGCTCGTGCCTTATGTTACGCGGCTTCGTGCCTTGCGTCACGAGCGTCCGTACCTTATGTTACGAGCCGCCAGCGGTGGTCACGGCAGCCGTGATAACGGTTTCCGCGCTTGCCGAAGCCATTGGCAGCGAGCTGAATACGCGCAGTGCTGCACCCGAGGTCGAGGGGCGCGTGGCAGAGATGGAATAAGAGAGGGGTAGGCGATTATGCCATGGCGATGAGCCATAGCAGGAGCAGCGCGGAGGCTCTGCCCGTCTTGAAATGGGTGCGGAAAACGGCAAGCGCCTTGGTGATGTGCTTCTCGACCACCTTGACCGAGATGCCCAGCTGGTCGGCTATCTCTCGGTTCTTGAGTCCTTCAAAGCGGCTCATGGTGAAAATCTCGCGGCAGCGCGGCGACAGTTCTTCCATGACCTGCTCTATCTGAGGGCACTGAAAAAGTCCCCTTTTTTTATGACCAAAACGGAAAATGCTTACGATTTGTAACTTCTCTTTCTGCAAATCGCCTAAAATAAGGCTAAAATAGACAGATAATAAAGGGTAAAACAGCTATTTCTCCGTCATCAACTTTCAATTTGATAGTGGGTTTTAGTTTTTCAGTGCCCTCTCTATCTGGCGGGTCAGTTCGTTGTAGAGCGTGTCGCTGTCTGTGGTGCCCTTCATGTCGGTGCTGTAGAGCTCTTCTGCCCCAGGTATCTTGCTGAGCGAGCCTGCCTCGTAGCCGTTGACCATCGTCTGGTGCTTGAGGTAGTTCAGACAGCCGTTGCGCACCATGGTGAAGAGCAGAGATGAAATGGAGATGAACGTGATGCTGTCTCGGCGTTCCCACAGGTGGATGAAACAGTTCTGCAGGATGTCTTCCAAGTCGTCGCTATCGCTCACAAAGCGGTTGGCATAATTGCGCAGACGAGGGTAGTACGTCTTGAAGACATACTCGAAAGCATCGGCGTCGCCGTTCTGTATTCCCTCAAAGAGTTCGCTTTGTTCCTTATAGAAACGCATGGTTTTTACACTTTTTTTATTCGGTCACCACGGGCGTGTTACACCTTATTATATATTATATAGATGGCTCCGGCGACCGCTTGCATCACGATTGACGGTGCAAAAGTATGAATTTAAGCAGAAAAGTGCAAATATTTTTGAAAAAAAAGTTATCTCCGAGGGCGGGTAAAGTGTCTACGGGTTGTTTTAATAGTGACAGTATGTCAGTAATGACGTGCTCGGGCGTCTTCGGAAAGACCGCTGGCGCCATCCTAATAGTGAAACCAATACTAACGTTATATTAAGAAATGTTGATGGAAAGTGAAATGAAGGCATTGGCCAACAAGTATTTCGAGGGAAAGATTTCCCGCGAAGATGAGAAAGCTCTGTTCGATTACCTCGCACAGGACAGTGAAGCCCTTGCCACTTTCCGCAGCTGGGAAGCCGAATGGGCGTCGCGTCCACACTTCGATATGGTCACCGAAAGCGCATGGACACGCTTCTGTGACTGGATGTGTGGCGCCGAGGCTCGTCGGCAGCGCCGGCCAATGTGGCGTGTGGCAGCAGCGGCTGCCGTGGCGCTGCTTATGTTGTGCTCGGCTTTTGTCGGATGGTATGCCACCAGCCTTCAGCCCGAACACTACTACACCCTCACCGCGCCTATGGGCAGCAAGACCCGCCTCTCCCTGCCCGACGGCTCGCTGGTATGGCTCAACGCAGGCTCTTCGCTGCGCTATTCCAACCGCTTCGGCGACAACAACCGCCGTGTAGTCCTCGAAGGACAAGGCTATTTCGAGGTCGCCAAGCGCGATGGCGCCGAGTTTGTGGTAAATACCCGCGGCTACGACGTAGTGGTCAAGGGTACCCGCTTTGACATCTCTGCCTACAATGATGACAAAAACATCACCACGACCCTCTTGCAGGGTAAGGTGGTGATAGGCCGCGGCGCCGACCGCCTCACGATGGAGCCCGGCGATATGGTAAGCCTCAATGTGATTACCGGTAAATTCTCCAAGAGCCGCTATACCACCGACCACCATGCGTGGGTACAGGGCATGACCGAATTCTCTGAGATTAGCCTCGAAGACCTCGCCAAGCTGCTCTCCCGCCGCTACGCTGTAAACATCACTATTACCTCTGAGCGTCTGCGCAAGATGGAGTTTGCCATCTCGCTGCGCAACAAGGAGACGATAGACGATGTGCTCGACGCTCTCCAGAGCATCACAAGCATGCAGGTATGTCGCGATGGTAAGGAGATTACCATCGGCGACTGACCCCCGCACCGACAATACCAGAACACCCCTATTAAAACTGCTGAAGAATAAAACCTATATATTAAATGTCTAACTAAAAACAACCAACTGCTATGAACAGTAAGCAAAGCAAATTGCTCGGCATCTGCCTGTTGGTCACACTGATGTTCAGTGCGCTCAGCATGAGTGCTCAGACCGTTACCAAGACGTTTCGTAACGAGAGCCTCCGCAACGTATTGAAGGAAGTGGAACGCCAAACCCAGATGTCTGTTATCTACAAAGTGGACGAAGTCAATGCCAACCAGAAGGTGACAGCCACCTTCCATGCCACACCCGTCCGCGACGTGTTGACTAAGGTCTTGGGTTCTCATCTTGGCTTCAAGATAGACCACAAGATGATTACCATTTTCAAGCGTGAAGCCAAGCCCGCTGCCAAGGACCCCCAGGCTCCCAAGAAGACCGTCAAGGGTCAGGTGCTCGACGAGAACGGTGAGCCCGTGATAGGCGCCACCGTGCGCAGCAAGGCCACTGGCGCTGCCGTGGTGACCGACCTGGACGGCAACTTCACCATCTCTGCCGAAGAAGGCAGCAAGATAGAGGTGTCGTATCTCGGCTACCAGCCCAAGTCAGTTACCGCCAAAGGCGACAACCTGACCGTGAACATCTCTCAGGACGAGAAGACCCTGAACGAGGTGGTCGTTACCGCCCTGGGTATCAAGAAAGAGTCGAAGGCGCTGACCTATAATGTGCAGCAGCTCAAAAATTCTGACATCACCGGTGTCAAGGACGCCAACTTCATGAACGCCCTCGCCGGCAAGGTGGCAGGTGTCGAAATCAACGCCAGTGCTGCCGGTATCGGTGGCGGCGTCAAGGTGGTGATGCGTGGTAACAAGTCTATCAACGGCAACAACAACGCCCTCTACGTGATTGACGGTATTCCCATGCCTTCGCTCCAAGCCAACCAGCCTACCGATGCCTACCACGGTGACGCCCAGACCGGCGACGCCGCCTCTATGGTGAACCCCGATGATATCGAGAGCATCTCGGTGCTGAGCGGTGCTGCCGCCTCTGCCCTCTATGGTAGCGACGCTGCCAACGGTGTGGTCATGATTACCACCAAGAAGGGTACTGTGGGCAAGGTGCACGTGAGCTACAGCAACAACACCTCGTTCTTCACTCCCTTTGTGACTCCCGAATTTCAGAATACTTACGGACAGACTGGTAATGGCACCTTCTCCAGCTGGGGCGCCAAGCTGGCTACTCCCTCGAGCTACGATCCGCTCGACTTCTTCCAGACTGGTTATAACGTGGGCAACTCTGTGACCTTCTCTGTAGGTTCGGAGCACAGCCAGACCTTTGTCTCTGCCTCTACCACCAATGCCGAGGGTATCGTCGAGAACAATGAGATGGCGCGTTACAACTTTACCGTCCGCAATACCACAGACTTCCTCAAAGACCGTCTGCATCTGGACCTCAGCGCCATGTATATGAGTGTGAAGGAACAGAACATGATCTCACAGGGTCTCTACTTCAACCCCATCGTGCCCGTCTATCTCTTCCCCGCCGGCGACGATATCCGCAAGTACACTCCCTTTGAGCAGTATGACCCCGAGCGCAACTTCAAGACCCAGTACTGGCCCTTCGGCAACCAGGGACTCTCCATGATGAACCCCTACTGGGAAATCAACCGCGATATTTCTGAAAACCACAAGGACCGCTTTATCCTCAGCGGTGGTCTGACTTTCGACATCGCCAAGGGCATCACCCTCTCTGGCCGTGCCAAGATGGATAAGACCTCTGGTATCTATGAGAAGCGCTACGCCGCCTCTACCGATCCCCTCTTTGCCGGTGAGTATGGTGCCTACTACCGTACCAACGACAATACCCGCCAGATCTACGGCGATGCCATCCTGAATATCGACAAGTATTTCGGTGACTTCTCGCTCACCGCCAACCTCGGTACCTCTATCAAGGATGTGGAAACCAGCTACACCTATGTCGGTGGTTTCCTCAATGTGGCCAACAACTTCACCCTCAATTCCGTCAACCGCGCCACCTCACACATGGATGCCGACCCGGCGCTTAACTACCACCACCAGGTGCAGAGCGTCTTTGCCACCGCACAGGTAGGCTATAAGAGTATGGTCTATCTCGACCTCACCGCCCGCAACGACTGGGACTCTTTCCTCGGCAATACCAAGTATTGTGACAAGGGATTCTTCTATCCCTCTGCCGGTGTGAGCGCTATCCTGACCGAGATGATTCCCGGACTCAAGAGCAAGGTGCTCTCTTTCCTCAAGCTCCGTGGAAGCTATAGCGAGGTGGGTAACACGCCTGAGAAATTCTACGCCCTCACCCGCTATACCTACGCCAATGCCACACCCTCTACTACCTCTTATTATCCCAACAACAACCTGAAGCCTGAGCGCACCAAGGCATGGGAGTTGGGTCTGCAGGCCAATCTGTGGCAGGACAAGGTCAACCTCAACGTCAGCCTTTACTCTACCCGCACCACCGACCAGTTCTTCCTTCCCGAACTGTCAGCCTCGTCGGGTTACAGCAAACTGCCTATCAATGGCGGTCGCATCGACAACAAGGGTATCGAGGCTTCGCTCACCGTCAACCAGCCCCTCGGCCCCGTCAAGTGGTCCAGCACATTCACCTATACCCTCAACAAGAACAAGATCAAGCAACTCCTTGCTCCCACCGAGATCACCCTTGCCAATGGCAACAAGGTAAGCGTGTCGCTCGACGGTATGGATATGATGAACTTCGGTTCGGTCAAGGTGCGTCTCACCGAGGGCGGCTCTATGGGCGACCTCTATGTCACTATCCCCAAGATGGACGAGCACGGCTACCTCATCGTCGACTACACCTCGCGCAACATCGCCGGTGTGGATGAAGGCAAGTATGTATATGCCGGCAACGTCAATCCCAAGTACAACATGGGCTGGCGCAACAGCTTCTCCTGGAAGGGCATAGACCTGGGCTTCCTCATCAGCGCCCGTGTGGGCGGACAGGTGTCGTCTATCACCCAGGGCTACATGGACTACTTCGGAGCCAGCAAGGCCACAGCCGAGGCTCGCGACCTGGGTGGTGCGCTCGTCAACGGCTACCGCATCCCTGCCCAGGACTACTACAGCAAGATAGGACCCAGCGTGGGCGCATACTATATCTACAGCGCTACCAATGTGCGCCTGGCCGAACTCTCTGTCGGTTATAGTCTGCCCATCAGCAAGTGGGTGCCCTGGATTGAGAACCTGCGTCTCGCCTTCACAGGCCGCAACCTGCTCATGTTCTACTGCAAGGCTCCGTTCGACCCCGAACTCACCGCCAGTACGGGTACCTACTTCACCGGTATCGACAACTTCATGATGCCGAGCCTGCGCAATCTTGGTTTCTCTGTAAAAGTTGACTTCTAAAGACCCTATAACGATTATGAAACTCAATAAATTCATCACAGGCAGTCTCGCCGTCATGGCATCTGCCTTAGTGCTCTCTTCATGTACATCCGAGTTTGACAAGTGGAACACCGACCACAACTCGGCTACTGAAGAAGATATGACCCACGACAACATTAATACCGGCGCCTTCTTCTCACAGATGCAGCACAACGTATTCATCGTAGGACTGGACAAGGGTGGCGCTTTCCAGATAGAGGATATGCTCACCGGCGGCCTTTTCTCTGGCTACTTCTCCAATATCAAGGCTTCTTACGATGTGGGTTCGCTCCACAATGCCCACTATCTGCTGCCCGACAAGTGGGTCAACCAGCCTTTCAACGACACTTATACCAATCTGATGCAGCCCTGGCTCTCGCTCAAGACCAACTCTGACAAGAACGGTACGGCTGCCGTGACAGCTCTGGGCAATGTGGTCAAGGTGTTCGGCATGAGCCGCCTCTCCGATATGTACGGTCCGCTGCCTTACACCCGCTTTGGTACCGGTATCAATGTGGCTTACGACAGTCAGGAGGAGGTGTACAAGGCCTTCTTTGCCGAGCTCGACGATGCCGTCGATGTGCTCACATCCTATCATGAGGCTTCGGCTACCGCCAAGCTCCTCGCCAACTTTGACTTTGTCTTCGGCGGCGATGTGGAGAGCTGGGTCAAGTTTGCCAACACCCTGCGTCTGCGTCTGGCTCTCCGTGTGGCTTATGTCAATGAGGCACTCGCCAAGCAGGAGGCTCAGAAGTCTATCGACCATGAACTGGGATTTCTTGAGAAGTCTGCCATCCACGCCAACAATGCCAAGTATTCTTACCTGAACCCCTACTGGGAGGTTACCCAGAGCTGGGGCGATATGCGCATGGGCGCTTCTATGGACAGCTATCTCAATGGCTACGCCGATCCTCGTGCCAGCGTCTATTTTGCTGAGGCTGCCAATGGCGGCGGCATCCACGGCGTCTATCCCGGTCTGCAGATACGCAACCAGAGCGACTATACCGGTAAGACATCAGCCATGAATGTTGAGTCCAACTCAGCCATGCAGTGGATGTCGGCAGCCGAGAGCTTCTTCCTCCGTGCCGAGGCCAAGCTGCGCTGGGATATGGGCGCAAGCTCTGTCGCTGAACTCTATCAGGCTGGTGTGCGCGCTTCGTTCCAGGAGCGTGGCGTGAGCGGTGCCGACTCCTATCTGGCAAGCACCGGTACGCCTGCTGCTTTTGCCGACAACAGCGGCAATGGCCGCGACGCCTCGGCGCTGACTACCATCACTCCCCAGTGGGATGACAACGCCTCGACCGAACAGAAGCTCGAGCGCATCATTACTCAGAAGTATATCGCTATCTTTCCTGATGGACAGGAGGCTTGGAGCGAGTACCGCCGTACAGGTTACCCCAAACTCTTCACCGTAGACCATAATGCCAGCAACGGTGCAGTAAACACCAATCTGCAGATACGTCGTCTGCGTTTCCCCGCTTCTGAGTATTCTAACAATACCGCCAACGTACAGGCTGCCGTAGGTCTCCTCGGAGGTCCCGATAATGGTGGCACCAAACTCTGGTGGGACAAGAACCCTAAACATTAATCACCTAAATGACCGCATCTATGAAAATAATGAAATATATTATGCCGCTGCTGCTCATCGCCTGCATGTTTGTATCATGCGATACCGATGTAGAGAATACCACGGTGGTAGCCCCCACCACCTATGGCCCGCAGTATTACAAGAACTTGCGTGACTACAAGAAGAGCGACCACAGTATCGCTTGGGGATGGTTTACCGATTACACACAGAGCACCTCGCTGGCTACCCGTTTCCTCGGTTTGCCCGACTCGCTCGATATCTGCTCGCTCTGGGGCGGTATCCCTTCTGACGACTCTACCCACGTAGACACCCACTATCTGCCCGAAGTCTATCGTGAGATGAAGTATGTGCAGGAGGTCAAAGGTACCAAGCTCGTGGTGCCTACCATCATCCGCATACGCAACTATCCTGAGTTCTATCAGGATATCTGGGTAGCCCAGAACGATCCCGAGGCAGCCATGCGTGCTTACGCCCAGCATCTGCTGCGTCCCATCTTTGAAAACGGACTTGACGGCATCGACATGGACTATGAGCCCGAGGGTGACCCGCTCTCTGGTGGCAACCTCGACTACTTCGTTGAGTACGTAGGCCAGTTTGTCGGTCCTATGGCATCGCCCGATAACACCTTTACCTATCCCGACGGATTTACCATTAAGGGCAACCCCGAGATGCTGCTCTGTATCGACTACTTCGGGTCTACCCCCAGTGGCAATACCAATCAGTATACCAACTGGTATGTCAACCAGACCTATGGCGGAGGCCCCGGTCGTCTGCCCTTCAGCGGCTGTCCTACCGAGAAGGTGGTCTATACCGAGAACGTGGGTGACAACTGGAAGAACCCTGAGTGTGGCCAGCTGCTCACTTATGCCCGATACCAGCCCAGCACTGGCCGCAAGGGTGGTTTTGGTGCCTTCTTCATGCACCGCGACTATATCAACACTGGCTATGGATGCAGCAACTACGCCAATATGCGCCACGGCATCCAGATACAGAACCCTGCGATCCACTAAAACCGTAATCACTAACAGTATAAAGATTTAGAACAACGATTATGAATAAGATAAGATTATTTGTGATGGCTATGGTAGCCCTGGTATTTGCCGCCTGTCAGGAGAGCAACGGCGACTACCGCGATGTGGTTTACATCACGGGCACCATGCAGAAGAATACCATACGCAAGGGTTTTGAGGGAGCCGACAAGGTAGACCTCTCCATCACCTGCACCGGCAAGGTGAGCAGTACGGTCAAGGCTACCTTTGAGGCTGCCCCCGAGCTGCTCGATGCCTACAACCAGGCCAACAACTCGAGCTACGTCGTACCCCCGACATCGGCTTATAGCATCGAGGATGCCGACGTTACAATCACCCCGGGTAACTTTGTGTCATCCCAGGCCAGACTGATGATAGGCGACCCTACACAGTTTGAGGAGGGTAAGAACTACTGTCTGCCCGTGCGGGTCAAGAGCGACGGCAATCTGCTCGAGGCTGGCTCGGTGGCTTACATCGTCTTCGTGCCCATCATCACTACCGACGTGGCCGACATCAACGGCAAGCCATTCCTGGTTCCCGGTTTCCGTAACAATGAGGCCCTGGGCCATCTTTCCCAGCTCACTATGGAGTGTAAGGTCTATGTCAACGACTTCTGCCACACAAATCCCTACATCTCTACACTGATGGGATGCGAGGAGAACTTCCTGCTGCGCTTTGGCGACGTGTCTTGCGACCCCGACCAGTTGCAGCTTGCCGGTGGTAAGACTGGTGCGCCTTCGTGGGACAAGCCCGACAAGGGAACAGCTCACCCCACTACATTCCCCACTCACTTCCCCACCAAGAAATGGTGCCACTTTGCGTGTGTCTATGATGGCTCTCAGATTACCATGTATCTCGATGGCGAACCTATGGGTGACCCTGTCAAGGCTACTGGTGACATCTCGCTCGTGTGGAGTTATGATTACGGAACATCATACGGCGACAACAACGGTCCCTTCGCCATTGGCTACTCTGCCGGAGGCCGTCACCTCAATGGTCGCGTAAGCGAATTCCGCGTATGGAACGTAGCCCGCACTCCTGCAGACCTGCTCAACAACATCTGCTATGTAGACCCCCACACACCGGGACTCATCGCATACTGGCGCTTCTGCGGTACAGACCAGCAGGAAGACGGTTCAATCCTCGACCAGACCGGTCATGGATACAACGCCGTGGCAAAGAACGGCACACCATCATGGGTGCCCAATCACAAGTGCCCTTACTAATCGCGTAGTCTAACCGATAAAAACTTACAATCAATGAAACTCAACAAATTATATATCGCCTGTGGAGTGCTGTTCTTCGGAGCAGCCACTCTCACTGGCTGTACCGACGATGAGGCTTTCGACGTAGAAGGCAAAGCCAGCAATCTCATCTATGTCGACCAGGCTGTTGCCAAGGTGGCTGAGTGTACTATCTATCACACACCAGTTGGCTCTTTTGGCGACGTGACCGCCAATATCAAGACCAAGTTGCAGTATGCTTCGGCAGACAGCATCACCATCAGCGTCACTCCCGATACCACTCTGGTATCTGTCTATAACAAGGAGTATAATGGTGTGGCTACCACCGTTCCTGCCTCGGTGCTCTCCGCCATCCAGGTCGAGAAGACGGGTGTCAAGGCCGGTGCCAATGTGGCTTCCGCCCCTCTCCAGGTGACCATCCCTGCCGAGGCTTGCAGCCAGCTCACCGAGCCCGAGTATGTGGTGCCTCTGCGACTCGCTGCTGTCAAGGAGGGCAACCTCGATACCGAGCGCCCTGTGGCTGCCAGCAAGGAGATGGGTGTCTATTATCTCGCCATCCATACCACCAATGATGTGCTGTCGCTCAATGGCAACAATACCGCCAAGTGTGCCATCGTGCGCACTCCAGTAGGTGTCTTTGGCAGCATCGATGCGTCTTATAACGTAGGCATCAATGTCTCCCTCGACTCTGATGTCAAGGTGCTGGCCAAGGCTGACAATACACTCGTAAGCCAGTACAACAACGAAAACAATAAGAACTACAAGCAGCTGCCCACCAGTCTGCTCGACGCCATGACCGTCACTCCCGGTGTCATTGCTGCTGGTGAGACGAGCGCTTCGGTGGCTGTCTCCATTCCTGCCGACTTGGCACAGACGCTCACCGAGCCAGGATATGTGCTGCCTCTGCGACTGGTGGCTGAATACAGCAACGGTACACAGGTGACGCTCGACAAGAGTGTGGCTTACCTCGTGGTCACCACCGAGGAGAGTCTCATCCAGGACAATCCTACATCTCTCCTGGGTACTCCCGTGACTGACATCAGCGCATGGACGTGTATCTCTGCCGTCAACTACAACAAGAACGAGTTGACTCTTACCAACTGGAAATTCTCTCAGATGAATATCGACAACGCCTCGTTTGTCGTGGACTTCGGTGCTGTACACAAGGTTGGCGCTTTCAAGATGAAATGCAATCCCGGCAAGAGTTATCGTTTCTATCTGAGCGAGGATAATGCCAAGTGGGTAGATCTGGGTGATGTCGAAGGCAAGGGTACCTATAGCGAGAACTGGAGTTCTAAGTGGTATGTGCTCTATGGTGCTGTCAATGCGCGCTATGTCAAGGTAGAGCAGCAACTCGATCCCAACCACTGGGGCTGGGGCTATGGCAACTTTAGCTGGGGCGCAAGCTATGTTTCCAGCACATGGGGTCTGACCTTTGCAGACTGATAATACACGAAAGATTGATTCATTTCAATCGATAGCGTTGACCGGGGTGCCCCTCCTCATGACCGGGGTGTGGGCACCCTATATCTCTCATATTCTCTAAGGATAATCACATGATACAATCATTGCTATTCCTCATACTTTCACTCTTTACGGCACTAACGGCACAGGCACAGGGCGAACCACAGTTTCTTGAGACGTTCAAGCCCGTAGAGCGCACCCACGACTTTGGTACCATCTATGAGAAAGACGGTAAGGTGGTCCATGTCTTCCGGCTGCGCAACAATGGCAAGAGTCCTGTGGCCATCTCGGCAGTCAACACGTGGTGTGGCTGCATGGTCGCCGACTATACCAAGCGTGCCGTGCGTCCGGGCGAGACAGCCCGGGTCACCGTGTCGCTCGACCCCGACCACAAGCAGGGCAACTTTGTCAAGCAGGTGGTGGTGCTCGTCAACGACGGTTCGGCATACGTGCGACTGTGGGTCAAGGCCAACATCGTGCCTATGGTTCATCCCGTGCGCGAAGACCATCCCTTCGATTACGGACACGGCCTCTTCATGAACCAGCAGCTGCTGCCGTTTCCCGAGTTGACCGTGGGACAGACCCATACCTTCGAGCTGAAGCTCGCCAACGACACCGACAAGCCGATGACCATCCAGTTCAAGCGTGTGCCCAACAATACGGTGCTCAAGATGCCCTCCGTGGTGCGTCTCCAGCCCCATGAGCGTAAGTCGATACGTGTCAGCTATCTCTATTTCCGCCGACACCACGCCACTCGCCGCATCCACATCATCCCCGTGGTCAATGGCAAGGAGGCAAAGCCCCTCGTCGTGAAGTGGAATGTAGCCCAGAAGTTCAGACTGTTGAATTAAGTCTCTCATATTTCATCAAGAGCCCCAGCCCCACCCGGTCTGGGGCTTTTTCGTGCCCAGGGTGGGCAGAGAGGTGCGCCCTATATATATAATAAGGTGGAGTGGGGCGGTTGGGGGTAACGCTGTGGTTGTCGTCCTCCATTCGTTGATGCTGCAAGGGATTGAGGTAAACACAAAAAGCCGTGACGGATGCTGTCGGCTTCGCCTCAGTGGGGGTGGAGCCAATGTCCGTCGGAAAACGAGTTTTCCTCCTTGTCATCGTCACCATTCCCACCGTCATGCGCCGCATGACGACAGCATCCCCCTCGGTTCAAAAAGCGGCCTGCGGCCGTAAAAAAAGTCCGGCTCACGCCGGTAGAAAAACAGCTGCTTTTGGTGGTTCCATCCCCGACTGCATGCTGTCATTGCCCAAGCCTACCCTAATGGGAAGGAGTTATATCCACACGCCTTAAACTCACCAAGGGTAGACTCCAGTTCTTTTGAAAAGATTGGGGAGCTGCCTTTGTTTTGCTATTAGACGCTTACTATTTCCACTGAGCCAATCTCTTTTTTTTACCGGCGACAGCCGGACTTTTTTTACGGCCGAAGGCCGCTTTTTGTCCGTGGTGTCTTCTGAAGTCATGCTTGTCATGACTGTGGTGGTGACGGTGGCGGCACGAAGGAAAACTTGTTTTCCTCCTGCTGATGCCGTTATCGCCACTAAGGCGGAGCCTTCAGAAGACGCCATCGGCTTTTTGTATCTTACTCCATTTTACCACATCCCGTCAATGTACATCGTAAAAGTAATTGCATGGAACGATACCGACTTTGCAAATCGCTACACCATTATATCCTGGCTTGCAATCACCATTTCACACCACGAAATCGGGTTTTCGATGTGCTCGGGCGTCATTAGGCTGTGCTCGGGACTTTTTGCATGGGGCAGGGTAGGAGTGTCGCCAACCTCCGCCGACACAACAATCATCCCACTGCTCGCAAATGCGGGAGGAAACGGGGTGGAGGTGGTGGGAAATGGACGCGGGGGAGCCCTCTGACTATGCTATAAGCCAACTCGAAAACGCTGCTTTGGCAGTTTGAGGTTTTTAACAGTACCTCGGATGAATAAATAATGATTAAATATACACATATCGATAACAATCCGTTAAATATTGTGGCTTTCTAATTATAATTTGTTATCTTCTACAATCGCAATCCTTGATATAAATCATCTGAAAGTGCCCTCAAGGGTTAATAAACGTTAACTCTGCAATAATATTTTATATAATCTTTGCTATTTATCATTAATACTATTAATTTTGCACGTACATATAGTTGCAAAGCGACTTAAAAACGGCTCTAAGGTTGTGCTTAAAGGATTGTTTTTTGCGCTTTTGGTTTCCAAAATGTCAGCATTATGCTGCCGGAGACGGTGGTTAGACCCCGAAAACTTGTCATTGAGGATGAAATAATAATAATAGTTAATATAGTTTTTAATTTAAAAGAGAGAGATTTTATGGAAAAAAGACTATCGATGTTTTTTGCCTGCCTCTTCCTGAGCATAGGAATGGCGCTGGCACAAACAAAAGTTACAGGTACCGTAGTCAGCAGCGAAGACAACGAGCCTGTAATTGGTGCGTCTGTTAAAGTCGTAGGCACCAAGACTGGTGTCGCCACAGACATTGATGGAAAATTCTCGCTCGTAGTAAACAGCAAGAACGCTGAACTCGAGTTTTCATCCATCGGTATGGTTACCAAGCGTCTTAAAGCCTCTGCCAACATGATGGTCGTGCTCGACCCCGACAGTCGTGTATTGGAGCAGGTAGTGGTTACCGGTTACGGCCAGGCCAAGAAGGTGGGTGCCGTGGTAGGTGCCATCGGTACTGTAGGCTCTGAAAAGCTCGGCAAGATTGTTACCCCTAACTTCACCGACGCTCTTGCCGGTCAGGTTTCTGGTCTGTCTGTGCTCAGCTCAGCCGGTGACCCTTCGACCACAGCTACAATCCGTCTGCGTGGTGTCAACTTCCTGCAGACCACCAACCAGCCCCTCTTCATTCTGGATGGTGCCCCTATCAGTGCTTCATTATTCAGCACCCTCAACCCTGAGGACATTGCCAATATCACCGTGCTCAAGGATGCTGCTTCTACTTCTATCTACGGTGCGCGTGCTGCCAACGGTGTAATCCTTATCACCTCTAAGCAGGGTCGTTACAACGAGAGCGCCCAGGTTAGAGTCAAGGCCCAGTGGGGTGTTTCTTCTCCTACTTCCGACGGTGCAGAGATGATGAACTCTGAGCAGTACGTACAGTTCCGCGATATGATCGGTCAGCCCGTGAGCGACGAAATCCGCAATCTGGTCAAGAACTACGGCCTCAATACCAACTGGTATGACGAGGTGCTGAGCAGTTCGGCTCCTACTTATGATATCAATGCCACCATGCAGGGCGGTAGCCAGACAGTCAACTACTATCTGTCTTACAACCACCACAAGCAGCAGGGTCTGGTAGAGAAGTCTTCTATGCAGCGCTCTGTCCTCAATGCCCGTATCAACGCTCGTCTGAACAAGTTCTTCAAGGTGGGCTACAACGCCAACGTTGGTGTGCAGGACTTCGAGCAGAATGCCGTATGGAGCGCCATGCAGAGTGCCAATAGCATTTACACTAACAACCCTCTGGTATTTGCCCGTAAGGCTCTGCCCTTCGACGTACCTTATTATTATAGCTTCGACGACAGCGGCAAGCTCATCAAGGGCGCCAAGGCCGACTATCTGCACTACTCTAATATGAGAACCATCGAGCAGGACAACAGATACCGTCGCTCTTTCCGCAAGCGTATCACCCTCAACACTTCACTCAATGAGGTGCTCACTCCTATCGACGGTCTTACCCTGACCGCCCAGCAGTCGCTCGCGCTGGTCAACCAGACCCTCGACAACCGCAACCTGCCTTGGGAGACCTTCCGGACTCCTATGGGTGACCTCGTAGGTAGTGGTACTGTAGGCTTTATCAACACCGGTGCCGTACAGAACCGTTATACCTCTTCTTATCAGTACAACCTCGTACATACTGCCGAATACCGCAAGGGCTTTGGCGACCACAATATCGACGTGCTGGTCGGCGAGGAAACCCGCATCACCAAGGACTGGCAGTTTGGTGCCTTCGCAACAGGTCATGCAGATGCCCGTCTGATGAACATCACCAGCGGTACTAACGTTACCATGTCTGACCTCGAGGACGCTCAGTCCAAGATTGTTGCCAACTCACTCTTCGCCACTCTGGAGTACAACTTCAAGGAGAAGTATTATTTCTACAGCTCTATCCGTCGCGACGGTAGTTCTAAGTTTGCTCCCGACCACCGCTGGGGTACCTTCTGGTCACTCGGTGTGAAGTGGGATGCCAAGAAGGAGAGCTTCCTCAAGGACGTAAGTTGGCTCAACGATGCCTCACTGAGTCTCAACTATGGTACTACCGGTAGTGACGCAGGTCCTGGTGCCTACGAGTACTTCGGTCTCTATGGCCAGGGTTCGCTCTACAACGGCCAGACCACTCTCGGTATCGCACAGGCTGCCAACTATATGCTGACATGGGAGAAGGTGGGCAAGCTCAATTTCGGTATCAATGCCCGCGTCTTTGACCGTCTGGGTGTCAACATCAACCTCTACAAGAACAAGAGTACCGATATGATTTTGGACGTTCCTTACTCTTTCACCACTGGTTTCTCTGCTGGTGTGGGTAACGTAGGTACGATGATCAACAAGGGATTTGAAGCCGACGTCGATGTAGACATCATCAAGACTCGCGACATGCGCTGGACCTTCAAGGCCAACGTAGGTTACAACAAGAACGAAATCACCGAGCTCTTTGCCGGTCGTGACAGCTATACCTTCGCAAATACCGGTATACGCTATGAGGTAGGCCGCAGCTATGGTGAGTTCTATCTGCCCCGCCGTGCAGGCGTTGACCCACGCGACGGTGCCCCCATGTGGTACGACAAGGATGGCAACATCACCAAAACCTTCAGCGAGGAGAACTGTACTGTATGGACTGGCAAGAACAGTTTTGCCCCCTGGATTGGTGGTTTCGGTACCAACTTCACCTGGAAGGGCTTTGCCATCATCGCTGACTTCGCTTGGCAGAACGGCAAGTACCTGCTGATGAACGAGGAAGTCTTCACCGCCAACCCCGCCAACGCTACTTCATGGAACCAGCAGACCAAGATGCTGAACATCTGGACCACTCCCGGTCAGATTACCGACATCCCTGCTGCTCAATACAACGTGACCCAGCTCGACGACCATATGCTCGACAACGCTTCATTCCTGCGTATGAAGACCCTGAGCCTCCAGTACGACCTGCCCAAGAAGTGGCTTGCTCCTCTGCGCTATGTCAAGGGTTTCAAGGTATTTGGTATCGCTCGTAACCTCTTCACCATTACTTCGTTCTCTGGCTATGACCCAGAGCCCGATATCAACCTGGTTAAGTTCAACTATCCTAACACCCGCCAGTTCGTTCTCGGTGCCGAAGTTACATTCTAACAATATAACACGATAAATGGAAAAGAATATGAAAAAAATATATTTTTCACTGATGTTGCTTGCGACATTGTTCGTTACTTCATGTAGCATGGACCAGAAGCCCTTCGGATCTCTTGATGACCAGTCTGCAATTCGCAACGAGAAGGACCTCTATCAGTTCCGTAACATCCTCTACAGCAATCTTCGCGGTCTTACTTCCGGTGGCTGGCTCTACCAGCCCGACCTGGTAGCCGACGAGTTTGTGGGCTTGTTGAGCAACGGTAACCGTAACGGTGAGCTCAACAGCGGTAACATCCTCGCTTCTACCGGCGAAATCGAGAGCATGTGGGGTAGCTGCTACAGCGTCATCAAGAACTGTAACAAGCTGATGGAAGAGGCCGACAAACTGCTGGGTCAGGAGGGTCTTACCGATGCCCAGGTGCTTGCCATCAAACGCTATCGCGCCGAGGCTTCGTTTACCCGTGCCTATGCTTACTTCTTCCTGGCCGACCACTTCTGCCAGTCTTATACACAGACCAATCCCGAGGCGGAGCACTCTGGTCTGCCCCTGCAGACGGTCTACTATCCTACGTCCAATGCGTCCTACTATCCCGACCGCAGCACATTGGCAGAGACCTTCAGTCTCATCGAGACCGACCTTGCCAATGCCTACGACGGCATCAAGGCCTACGAGGCCAGCGGTGCCAGTGATGTAGCCGACCTGCTCAAGCCCGATGCCGCTTACGTATCTTCGTTTGCCGTAGAGGCTATGATGGCTCGTGTGGCTCTCGTCAAGGGCGACTATCCCACAGCTCTTGCCAAGGCCAAGGACGTAATCACCAACGGTGCCTATACTCTTACCACCATTGCCGATTACAAGAAGCTCTGGACCAATGATACCGGTACCGAGGTAATCTTCCGCCCCTTCATGTCCAACACTGAGCTTGGCGGTTCGGTAGGTGGTGCTTACATCTCTTCCGACAACCAGACTTGCGACTACATCCCCACCTACGCCACTCTTAACACCTTTGCTGTTGAAGGCGACGTGCGCTTCGACACATTCTTCGAGGTTAACGAGGGTGTAAAGGTTGAGGGTGGCACCTATGCTCTGTACCAGTTTGTCAAGTTCCCCGGCAACCCCACACTGCGTACCGGTAGCACTAACAACCTGGTCAACATGTGCAAGCCTTTCCGTCTCTCTGAGATGTACCTCATCGCTGCCGAGGCTGCTGCCCGCACCAATGTGGATGGCTCAAGCTATCTGAACACCTTCCTCAAGAACCGTATCGAGGACTATCAGGCCGCTTCGTTCACCTCTGAGCAGCTGCTCACCTCTGCTCTGCGTCAGCGTCAGCTTGAGTTTGTAGGCGAGGGCTTCCGTCTGAGCGACCTGCGTCGTCTGGGTCTCGGCTTCAGCCGTACTGCCGACTATCCTGCCGCTATGGGTATCAACGGTATCATTACCGTGAAGAGCGCAAGCGTTACCTATAAGGCTGGTGACTACCGTTACACATGGCCTATTCCTCAGAGCGAGCTCGACAGCAACCCCAAGCTGAAGACTCAGCAGAACCCCGGATACGCCGATTAATCAGTATAACTATTAAAGAATACATCACAGTATGAAATATATCAAATTGTTTATGCTCCTTGCAGTGACCGCTTTCTTTGCGGCCTGCTCGGACGATGATGCCAGCTGGAACACCAATGCCGACGTAACCGTCGAGATGGGCAAGACAGAAGTCAAGGTCAAGGAAGGTGCAGGTCTTTTCAATGTGCCTATCGTTGTCAAAGGTGAGACTACAGCTCCCGTGCGTGTACATGTGTCAATGAGAGAGTCGGGCAGCAACCCTGCCAAGAAGGACGTCAACTATATGGTCACCGATACCACCATCGTCATCTCTGACGGTGCCGGCAAGGTAGAAATCAAGACCGTCGATGACGATGAAATCAATGAAAACCGTACCTTCGAAGTATATATCGTTTCTGCCGATGGCGCCAAGGTAGGTGCCAACTCTTCTACCAATGTTGTACTTCGTGACAACGACTCTGAGTTCTATGAGAAACTCCAGGGTGTATGGAAGATGAAGTGCGAAAAGGCCACCGGTGGTGCCCTGGAGTGGTCGGTAATCGTGACCGGCGGCGATGAGGAAAGCGAGGACTACAACCACTATCTCTATGTCTCTGGCATGATGGGCTATGACTGGACAAAGGCCGTGCTCAAGTATGACTACGACAAGGTTACCAAACAGGGCTCACTGGCATTCGACGAACTGGGTTCTTACAAGTTTGCCGACGGTGTCGACTTCGGTCTTGGCAACACCCCCAACTACGTATGCCTCTACCAGAGCACATCACAGGGTCTTACCACCGAGCCTATCGATGGTACCTGGAGTGCAGACTTCAAGACTGTCACCTTCGATCCCGACAAGGTTTTGGCTGGTGCCATCTTCGGTGCTGATGGAACATTCCTGCGCGCTGCATGGTTCCAGGTTAAGAGCATCACCATGACCCGCTAATCGAGCATCACTTTCAGCGTGATGGTTCACGCGAAAATGACAATAAAAAAGATTGCCGGCACAGCGCTGGCAATCTTTTTTTATACCCTGACCTCATTTTCTTGCCCGATGATAGCCGTTAGGTTGGAAAAAATAATTATTTTTGCATACGAGTTTGCTAATGAACACGTTATCGACAAAAATGTCAAATAAAATAATTCAAATCATGATGAAAAGATTCCTTACTGCACTGTTGCTGTTGGCAGCTACAGTAGCAGTCCATGCCGTCCCCGCCGACCCAAGCGTGTGGCGCATCTTCAAGACCGCCGATGGCAAGACTGTTCGCGTACAGCTGTGTGGCGACGAGTTTATGCGTTACTGGAAAGCCGAGAACGGCGCCTGTTACACCCTTGAAAGCAACGATGTGCTGCGTGTGGCAGACATGCAGCAGCTGCAGCTCAACGCCAGCATCATGCGCAGCCAGATGGAGCCTGCCCGCAGTCAGGGCAAGCAGCGCAAGTCGTGGAGAGAGAAGGTGGCACAGCGTGTCAACTTCACCGGCGAGAAGCGTTGCCTCATTATCCTCGCCCAGTTCTCTGACGTCGCTTTCACGATGGACGATCCCCAGGCTTACTACAACCGCGTGGCCAATGAAAAAGGTCTCAAAGAAGGTAAGTTTGTAGGCAGTGTGGCAGACTACTTCAGCGCCCAGAGCGGTGGTGTGTTCAACATCACCTTCGACGTGGTAGGTCCCTATACCCTCGGCTCGCAGGTTTCTTATGGCGGCAATGTCGGTGGCAACGACCAGAACGCCCGCGGTATGATACTTGATGCCTGCAACAAGGCTTATGCCGATGGCCTCGATTTCTCGCCATACGACTGGGATGGCGACGGCTTTGTCGAGGAAGTCTATGTCATCTATGCCGGCCGTGGCGAGGCTACCGGTGGCGGCGCCGATACCGTATGGCCCCACAAGTGGCAGCTCGCTTCGCCTGTGAAGTATGGCAACAAGTATGTCAGCGTCTACGCCTGCTCCAACGAGCTGCGCAGTGCCAACAGCTATATGGGCATCGGCACCATCTGCCACGAGTTCTCCCACTGCTTGGGTTATCCCGACATGTATGACACCCGCGGCAACTCTGGCACCAGCAACACCTGGTATGGCATGGGTACCTGGGACCTCATGTGCTCGGGCAGCTACAATGGCAACGAATATTGTCCTGCTGGCTACACCGCTTATGAGAAGATGGTCGGCGGATGGATTAACCCCGTTGACCTCTCTGAAACTCTTACCTGCAGCGTCAAGGACCTGAAGACTACAGCCAAGGGTGGCGAAGTCTACAAGGTGACCAACCCCGGCAGTAGCAATGAGTACTATCTCATCGAGAACCGTCAGCAGGAAGGTTGGGACAAGTATATCGCGGCTTCGGGCATTATGATCAACCATATCGACTACAATCCTACTCTCTGGCAGTGGAACTGCCCCAATACTCCCGAAAAAGGCAACGACCACGAGCGCATCACCATCATCCCTGCCGACAATGACAAGAGCGGTACTACCGAGGCGGGAGACGCATGGCCCTATGGCGGACACAACAGTCTGGGCAACAGCACCAGTCCGGCCTGTGTGGTGTATAACGACAACAACGGTAAGATGCTTATGAACATCCTCATCAGCAAGATGTCTTGCTCGGGCGGTCTGGCTTCGTTCAACTTTGCCAACCTCAACAACGGCGCTTCTCAGGAAGGCTATCTGCTCAAGGAGACCTTCGACCGCTGTCTCGGTACCGGTGCCAACGATGACAATGGCTTCTACAAGCCCTCCAGCACTTTGATGGCAAGAAACTTTGCCAATGGTACTTTCGAACCCGATGTTACAGGATGGGATGCTGGTATGACCCTCAAGGGCGCTTATCAGTGTGCCGTCATCGGCCGCAATGGCAACGCGTCGGGCACCTATGATGTGACTAGTCCTTCATTCAATGTCGACGCCAACACGCCTGTCACCATCAAGTTCAAGGCTGCTCCCTTCGACAAGAACAACAACAATACGCTCACCCTCTCTACCAGCAACGGTACGTTGTCGACCAGTACTTTCAACCTGACCGAAGGCCAGTGGACCGACTGCAGCACCACGCTGAGAGCTTCGGGCAAGACGCAGATTACCTTCAACTCCTGCCGTCTCTTCCTCGATGAGGTTGAAATCCAGACCAGCGTAGAGTCAGGTATCGACAATGTCTACACTCCCTCTGCCCGTCCCGCCAAGGTGGGAATCTACACCCTCTCGGGTGTCTATCTCGGCACCGACGCCAGCTCGCTCCCCCACGGCGTCTACATCATCAACGGCCACAAGGTAGTGAAGTAAGGGTTACACCTTATTAATATATATAGGCATCGCCGACATCGTGTCCTCCGTGGACATGGTGTCGGCGATGTGGGTTGTAGTTGTAAGCCCTTTGGGAGAACTGGGGTGGGGTACGCTGCTGGTCCCTTTTGTTGTGGAGCTTGTATTGCCCTGAACTAAGTTGAATAAAAAAGTTCAAATAAAATGGGCAAAGAGA
>OGZU01000015.1_pt1 | contig 70641 bp, 52 predicted proteins | sample 1576871 | NCBI WGS metagenome assembly OGZU01 (sample SAMEA3541580, study PRJEB24748) | human gut metagenome | biome: human gut; feature: human-associated habitat; material: faeces | place: China | collected 2012
CCTCTGCTTGTAAGGCAGATGCTCTAAACCAGCTGAGCTAAACGCCCTTACTTGTCGTAAGCGGTTGCAAAGGTAGTGACTTTTCTGCATTCCACCAAACTTTTCATGATGTTTTTTCAAAAAATATGCGATTTTTGTGGTTTTCGGGGGTATCAAGGGCGAAATGCACATGAATTCCGGCTTCACCGCCGTTAACATGGCGCAGGGCGAAAGGGCAGTGACGCGGCTGCAATCGGAGGAATAGAACAGGGAGGAAAGTCCGCGCGGCGCCCCCTCCACCACCATGACTGCGCAGCACAAAGTGACCGACATCGCGACCATCACCCCTCGATTGCTGCCTGTCTCCGCTGCAAAGGGAGGCGCACGGAGCGGCTCCAGGAGCGGAGATAGCCGCACAGAGACCATCGTCGGCCACTCGTATCGTCCGACGCGGATGCTCGTACCTTCCGATACGGATGCGAGTGTCGTCCGATACGGAAGCACGTTTCGTCCGATACGAACCGGTGATGATGGGCTGGAGCGCGCCAACAATGGTCAGAACGCTTGCCGACGATAGTCAGCGAGATTAACGAAGACAATCAGGAGAATGTTAGAGGTGGTCATAATTCTCATGGAGGTAATCAAAAATTTCGTGGATGTGGTCATAATTCTCATGGAGGTGATCATAAATTTCGTGGAGGTGATCATAAATTTCGCGGAGATGGTCATAAATCTCTCAGAGATGGTCAGGAGGGTGGCGGGGAGAATCTGGGGGATTATCGGGATGGTGGTTGGGATGGCAACGGTTAAAGACAGAACCCTGGGAACAGCGAGCAGCGTTGGCTCTATCGACGGCGTGGTGGTAGTGGCGACTGCGGACTACACCTTATTAATATATATAAGCGGGAGAGTCAGCTCGGTAGGAAGGAGTATCAACACCATGGCCAGAAGGAGCAGCATGTTGGACGGAAGGGGCCGTGTGATGGGCTGGAGAATTAACATAATGCTCGGGAGGATCAGCATGGAGGGCGGAAGGGTCAGCATGGAGGACGGAACGAACAGCACGGAGGGCGCGAACGCGCTAACGGCGGTCGGGAGGGTAAGCTCGGCGGTCGGGAGTGTGAGGATAAAGGCAATAAAAAAGGGGAGTACCGAAGTACTCCCCTTGGATGTATTGCTAATATAAATTACTCAGCAACAGTAACAGTTGCACGACGGTTGAAAGAAACTGGAGACAGTTCATCAACGCCACCATTACCCTTAGTAGTAATGTTGTCGCGGCTTACGCCCATCTTAACGAGCTCGTCAGCAACAGTTGCAGCACGCTTCTCAGACAGAGCCTGGTTGTAAGCGGGCTTACCGGTAGCGCTATCAGCGAAACCTGTAACAACCAACTTAGAGTTGTTGTCAACAGCATACTTGGCGAGAGCCTGTACGTTTACGAGGTCCTTCTTAGAAGCGATCTTAGACTTGTTGATGTTGAAGAATACTGATACAGGAGTGTGTACGAGTTCCTTAACAGCAGGAGTCTCCTTTGACTTTTCAGCCAGGAGTTTCTTCAGGCGAGCGTTCTCAGCGTTAGCGTCGTTGAGCTGTGCGTTGAGAGCGTCAATCTGAGACTGAGAAAGAGCCTTGATAGCGTCTACATCAGGAGTCTTGTCCCAAGAAGCCTTGCCCAAGTTGAAGGTAAGACCAACCTCACCATAGAGATGGTTGTCGTGAGAATCCCAACCACGGCCAGTACCTGTCATAGCAGCATTGCCATCCTTGTCGTTCTCGCTGACAATCCAGCCAAGTTCAACATTGATAGCGACCTTCTTGCTTACATAGAACTGGTTGAGAAGACCAGCGCTGAGACCGAGAGCATAAGAGTTGTAACTCATAGAACGGCCAAAGCCACCACCGAGGAAAGGAACGAAATTCCAAACGCGCTCAGGGTTGTAACCATAGATAAGGTTGCTGAGGTTGAACAGAACCTGCTCCTGAGCTACCCAATACTTGTTACCTACGTCCTGACGTGCGGGAGTGTGGTTAACCTGCTTGCCCCAGATACCCTGTACCTTAGTACGGAGACCGATGCCGGGAGTGAACCACTTACCTACAGCAACAGCAACACCGGGGTTAGAACGGAAACCCTTCAGCGGGCTACGAGACAGGCCTGAGCCGTGCTCCTGACCAGAATACCATGCATTCCATTCACCACCAACCTGGATGAACCAGTTGCTCCAGAAAGAATTAGTTGCTACACTGTGCTTCAATGTAGGATCTGCATCCTGTGCAAATGTGCACAGAGACACGCTGGCAAAAGCCAATACAATCAATAATTTTTTCATAACTTTTATATTAAACAATCAATAATCTCGTTGTTCGCTATTCACGTCGACGCGGGATGCCTTGCATTACGCGCACCTACGTATGTTAGTGTATGCAAAGTTAGTTAAATTTTCCATAGCTCTTATAGTTTTCTTCAAAAAATAGTTACAAAAAGCGTAATTATGTAAGTAATTTCAGTTTATTTATACTGCATAAACACTTTTTACACATTTATAAACCTGGAGACGCCATTTTCAGGACCCAAGAGCAACAATAAGCCCCGGTTCTGCCTCAATCTTGATGATTTAGAGGACAGAACCGGGGCTGGAGTAAGGCTGGAGCGGGATGATTAGCCCAGCAGTTTCTCTATCTCTTGCTGTTTGAGGATGCAGAGGATGTTTTTGCCGTCGGGCGAATAGTTGACATTGGAGCAGGCGAAGAGTTGGTTGACGATATTCTCCATCTCGACGTTGCTGAGCACTTGTCCCTGCGGGATGGCAGCATGTCGGGCCATGCTCGACGCAAGTCGATGATTGATATCGTCTTTGATGCCACTGCCCTTCTCGCGGGCGGCAGCCAGCATGTCGGTGATGAGGGCGGTGACGCTGATACCCTCGACATCGGCGGGGATGGAGTTGACGGCATAGCTGTTGGCTCCGAGGTCGGTGAGTTCGAAGCCCATGTCAACGAGCTCGGGCATCACCTCCTGCAACATGGCCGCGTCGTCGGGGGTGAGCTGCAAGACCTCGGGGAAGACCACTCGCTGGGCGTCACCCTTCTTGTTTTGCATCTGGAGGAGGTATTTCTCGAAGAGGATGCGGTAATGGGCGCGACACTGGTCGATAATCATCAGGCCCGACTTGACGGCGGTCATGATGTAACGGCCCTTGTACTGGTAGTGGACGGGCGAACGGTCGTCGGAGATATTGGCGTTGCTCACGGGCTTGGCGGCGAAGAAGTCTTCGCCCTCGCTGGCGTCGGCAGAGGGTGTATCGGCATAGAGCTGCTGCCAGTCGCAGGGCACTGATGACGACGGCGACGAGGTGTCGGGGGTAAAGGGGTTGTAGTGGGGATTGTAGTTGACGCGCGGGGCCTCGACCTGGGGCGCGTGCTGGGTGAAGACGGGGATGTCGGGACGGTCTTCGGTATCGAAGTCGATGGACGGCACATCGTTGAAGACGCCTATCGACTCGCGCACAGCGGCAGAGAGAATCTGCCAGATGGCCTGCTCGTTTTCAAACTTTATCTCTGTCTTGGTGGGGTGGATGTTGACATCGATATTGGCTGGCTCGATGGTGAAATAGATGAAGTATGGCACCTGTTCGCCCATCGGTATGAGTCGCTCGAAGGCTGCCATCACCGCCTTGTTGAAGTAGGGATGCTTCATGTAGCGCCCGTTGACAAAGAAATACTGCTGGGCGCCTTTCTTCTTGGATGTTTCGGGCTTGCCCACATATCCCTTGATGCTGCAGAGGGTGGTCTCGACCTCTACGGGGATGAGGTCGCTGTCCATCTTGCGTCCGAAGATGTCGGCAATGCGCTGGCGGAGACTTCCGGAGCGCAGGTTGAACATCTCGGTGCCGTTGCTCGAGAGGGTAAAGGCTATGTCGGGATAGACCAACGCAATGCGCTCGAAGGCGGTGACGATGTTAGCGAGCTCGGTGGAATTGGACTTGAGAAACTTGCGGCGTGCGGGAACATTGTAGAAGAGGTTCTCGATGAGGAAGTTGCTTCCCGACGGACATGAACATGGTTCCTGCCCTGTGAAGCGTGAGCCCGAGATAGACAGATGGGTGCCCAGCTCGTCGGCTTCTTGGCGAGTACGCAGTTCTATCTGTGCCACAGCGGCTATGGAAGCCAACGCCTCGCCTCGGAAGCCCATCGTAGTGAGTGCGAAGAGGTCCTGGGCTTGTCGGATTTTGGACGTGGCGTGGCGCTCAAACGACAGTCGGGCGTCGGTCTCGCTCATTCCCTTGCCGTCGTCGATTACCTGAATCGCCGTGCGACCTGCGTCGGTCACGAGCACCTGAATGTGACGGGCACCGGCATCGACGGAGTTTTCGACCAGTTCCTTGATGACGCTGGCGGGACGCTGTATCACCTCGCCGGCGGCTATCTGGTTGGCCACCGAGTCGGGGAGTAATTGGATAATATCGCTCATAATGATGATTTGCTAAAGGAGGAAGATAAAAATGGTAAGAACGAGAAAGAGCATGAGCAGCGGGACGACGATGGCGCCCACCAACCTCATGGCGGCATCGCGCGACTGGCGGCGGCGCTCTGCCAATGCCGAGACGAAGAGCGGTCCGGCTGGCGAGGTCTCTGGCGCGGGAGTGGCGGAGGCGGCTGATAGCTTGGCGGAGTCGGCTGACGGTGCAACGGAGACGGACTTGGTCGCAGACGCATCGACCGATGGAGCGGTGTCATCTCCTGATGGCGCGGCGGTTACGACCGAGGGCTCGGCATCGGTGGCCGCAGCGGTAAGGGAAGCCTCGTCTGCCGCCGCTTCCACCCTACTCTGTCTGAGACGGCGCACGGCTTCGTTGCGCTCATCTATATAAATATAGGTATGGTGGAAACCTTGCGGCTTGCGGCTATTCAACCAGCCCATCGTGGTCAAGATGTTGGAGAGGGGCCTCCTGACGCTTGCGCACCACGAGTCCTTCGCCGGCTTTCTTACCTCGCCAGTTGAAGATGTCGTCCTTGTCGCGGGGCTTCAGGTCCTCGAGCCACACAAAGACATCGAGGCGCTCCGTGCCGGGCGGGATTTGCGTCATGGGGTACATCGTGCCTTGCGGTTTGCTTGCCCATACCTTCTCCAACTGACGCTCGGGCGAGAGAAACATGCGCAGGGTGTCGGTCTCCATGTAGTTGAGCGCCACAAGCGAACTGTCTTTCTCGTCGGTGTAGTAATACACGGTCCTCACGTTGCCTATGGCCTCGGTCTGGCGTATGCTGCCTGCTTCGAAGTAGGCATTCATCAGTCGCGACGACACCTGGTTGTAGTGCTGCTTGTCTGGCAACTGCTCTACCGAGAATGCCTGGCCGTCTACCTGTGCAAAGCGGATGGTCGAGTCGTTCATGTAGACACGTATGACTTCACCGAGCAACTGCCTGCCGCCGTTCCACACCACCGGGTCCTTGTACATGGTCATGCAGGAGTCCTGGCTGTTGAAGACGATAGAGTCGCTGATGGCCTGGACATCGGTGCGATAGACGCTGACGTGGTTGTAGCAGTGTATCTTGCGATAGACAGAGTCGGTATTGATATTGAAAGTGTAGATGCGGATAGAGTCGGAATGGGCGTAGAGCGTGTCGGCACTCTGCGAAAAGTCCTTGAGCAGCGCACGCTTGGTGGCATAGCCTTCGCCGGTCTTCTCGTTGTACTTGAGCTTGTCGCAGACGAGCGAGTTCTTGTTCTTCTTGTCGATGTAGACCACGCGTCCGTAGCCGTAGCTGTCGCCATCCTTGGCGTAGAAGAGGCTGTCGCCCTCGAGCACCTTCTGACTGTCCTCGAGTCGTGAGCGATTGAAGAGCTGGGCTTTGTCGGTCTTGGTGTCATAGTAGGCATCGGTGGTGAGCACCACGCCATCCTTGGTATGTATCGTCGAACCTGGGCCAACGATATGGGCCTGCGACTTGCGGGTATCGTAATAGAGAGTGTCGGTGGCGATGTCGGTGTCTTCGCTGCGCATACGCACATTGTAGTAGAAGACAGCCTCGCGGGTCTCAAGATTGTACTTTCCCCAGTCAGCCACGAGCTTGTCCTTGCCGTCCTCGAGCACACCGCCCTCAAGGAAGTAAGCGTAGTTGTAGAGCCGGTCGTAGTTGAGACTGTCGGTTCTGAGCACCTGCTTGCGGTGGGTCAGCACCACATTGTAGCGTGCCGCCATACGCTGCTCCACGCCGTCGTAGTCGGCATAGCGGGAAGTGAGCGAGAGCGTGTCGCCCTGGCGGAAGCGCACGTTGCCGAAGGCCTTCACCGAGTTGGACTCCTGATAGAAGTAGGCACTGTCGCACCAGAGCTCGGCACCCTGGTGGCGGAAGTGGACACGTCCCTTGGCTATCTGCGCATCGGGGTTCATGCCATAGTGGTCAAACTTGAGTTCATCGGAATGGATGAGATAAATCTTCTCATCCTTGCCTTTGGGCTTGTGCTTCTTCTGCGTCACCACCGACTGCACGCAAAGCGCAAAAAAGCATAGAACTGCAACCAATGCAATTCTATGCCCTGATAAATATATCTTTACTTGTTTACCTTTCGTCATTTCACCCAACCTTGGTATTCAAAATCACAGTTCTTGTATCTGTCGGCCATCCAAACATACGTATGTTTGATTTTGTCGACCACCCAGTTGTGTAGTTTTTCCTCGCGCATCTTGTTGAGCACGATGTTCTTGAGCAGCTGGTAGTCCTCTGCCAGCGTAGCGCGATGACCGGGGATGCGGCTCTTGAGCTTGATGACGGCGCAGACCTTCTGTCCCTTCGCGTTAATCATCTCAAAGGCTTTTGACACATCGCCCACCTGCATGTTTTCCACCTGCTGTGCCACCTCTGTGGGTAGCGCCTTCATCTGGAAACGTGATGTTCGGCCTTCCTCTGTCTGGCTTGTGGCCATAAGTCCATTGTTGTTGCGGGTATCCTTGTCGTCCGAGATGTAAGAGGCAGCCTCTTCAAACGAGTACTTGCCCTCGCGGATTTCGTCGGCGATAGAGTCAAGGCGCAGGCGCGTCTTCTCGACCACCTCCTGGTCTACCTTGGGTTTGCGCAGGATATGACGCACCTTGATACGGTCGCCTCGCTTGTCGATGAGCTGGATGATATGGAAACCGAACTCAGACTCCACAATCTTGGAAATCTTCTTGGGGTCGGTGAGGTTGAATGCCACATTGGCGAAGGCTGGGTCGAGCATACCGCGACCTACATAGTCGAGCTCACCGCCACGACGGGCTGACTCGGGGTCCTCTGAGTAGAGGCGTGCCAGCGTGGCAAACGATGTCTCGCCACGGGTTACGCGGTCGGTGAAGTTGCGCAGCTCCTCCTTGACCTTGTTTACCTCTTCACGGGTAGCCTTGGGCTGGCGGGTGATAATCTGCACCTCGACCTCTACCGGCACGAAGGGCAGACTGTCTACGGGCAGCTTGTCGAAGTACTTGCGCACCTCGCTCGGAGTCGTCGCCACATCCTTTACCAGTTCCTTGCGCATCTTCTCTATACGCTGCTGGTTCTTGAATTCATCACGCATCTGCTGGCGCATTTGGGCTACGGTCTGGTTGCGATACTCTTCGAGCTTCTCTTTAGAGCCCGCCATAGATATCCAGTAATTGATCTGCTGGTCTATGCTTGTGGTCACTTCGCTCTCAGACACCTCGATAGAGTCTATCTCAGCCTGATGGAGGAAGAGCTTCTGCACTGCCATCTGTTCAGGGATAGCACAGTCGGGGTCTCCTTTCCACTGCATGCCTTCCATCTGTCCCTGCAGGCGCATGGTCTCGACATCCGACTTGAGGATGGGCTCGTCGCCCACCACCCAGATTACTTCATCGACCACAGCCGACTCGGGCACGTTGGCCACTGTGTCTTTAGCTACCTTGACGGTATCTTTGGGCGCCTGGCCTTTCATGACCCACTGGCCCTTGCCAGCCATCGCGTTGCCGCCAGCTATCAGCGTGAGGGCGGCGGCACCTATACCTATTTTATATATATTCTTCATCTTCTAATGTTTGTTTACCGTGTTTACCACATCCTCGTTGACCGTGAAAGTATACCGCTTACGCAACTCCCCGACCCACTTCTCCTCGAGATACTCCTGATAGTCGGCCACCACAAGGGCGTTCACGTCGGCTGCCTCTTTAGGGGCCTTGAGTTTCTTGCCATAGACGGCGTCGAAGGGGAAGTCCTTGTTGGGCTTGGCCTCATCGCCGGTCTTGAAGACCAGTCGGTCGACGGTCTTGTTGTCGCCTTTGACGAATATACCTTTCTCTACGCGTATGCGCAGGATACTGTCATTGTTGAATGTGGTGCGCAGCCGCTCAGCCCATTTGTCAAAGGGCAGCCCCTTCACCGCTTTCTTCACCGCGGCTATGTCGGCCTTGTTGCGGGTGTGATAGGCAATGCCTTTGTAGTGAGGCTCAGTCCACTTGTAGCGCTTGCGGTTGGCCTTGAAGTAGTTCTCCTGACCTTCCTTGTCGTTCTGGGCTTTCTCCCATACGGTGCGGTTGCTCATTTCAAAGAGCAGCAGACCGTCGTGATACTCCTGGATGAGATAGCGCAGCTCGGGCTGCTTGGCCTCGAGTTCCTTCATGCGGGCGGTGAGCACCTCCTCGTGCGACACCTTGCTGCCCTGCTGGCGCGCTATCGAGTCGATGCGCTGGTTGATGATGGCCTCGACCATTCCCCTGCGTTCTACAAACTGCAGGATTGACGCGCGCAGCGTATCGTAGGGCATACACATGCGGCGGTCTTTCATCAGGATGATGTGCCATCCTGCCGGCGACTCAAAGGGACGGCTCATCTGCCCTTTCTCGAGGGCGTAAGCCTGGGTTTCAAACTCCTTGAGCGTCTGTCCGTGCTCTATCCACGGCAGTTCACCACCCTGCTGGGCAGAGCCTTTGTCGTCAGAGAGGCGGCGAGCCACGTCGGCAAAGTCAGCTCCCGCCTGCAGCACGCTGTAGATTGAGTCTATGCGGGCCTTGGCTGCAGCCACCTTCTCCGGAGTGGTCTTCTGGCGCAGCATCACGAGGATATGCGCCGGCTTTACCAGTCCGCCGTTGCCGTCCACACGCTGCCGGTATTCGGCATAGACGCTCTTGGCTTGGGCCTCCACGTCTTCGGGTGTGACAAACGATGGACGTATCTGCTGGTCACGGTAAGTGGCAAACTCCTTGCGAAACGACTCCATCGTGTCCAGTTTCGCGTCGAGAGCCGCCTCTACCTTCAGCTTGTAGTTGATGAACAAATCGACATACTCCTTCACGCTCTTGCGTTCTATGACGCCCGCATTGTTGTTTTTGTTGTACGAGTACTCAAACTCCGAGCGCAGCACGGGCTTGTTGTTGACCGTCATGATGACGGGGTCGCTCTGAGCATGAACTGGGCTGCCCCACCAGAGTGCGGCAGCCATCAGTAGTATTGTTGTTTGTTTCATCTTGCTCTATACCTTATTATATATATTACTCGTGGCGGCTGTAGTTAGGCGCCTCACTGGTGATGGTGATGTCGTGGGGATGACTCTCCAGCACACCAGCATTGGTGATACGGGTAAACTTGGCATTGTGCAGTAGGTCAATGGTAGCAGCTCCGCAGTAGCCCATACCCGAGCGCAGACCGCCAATGAGCTGGTAGATAACCTCCTGTACAGTTCCCTTGTAGGGCACGCGGCCGGCGATGCCTTCGGGCACCAGCTTCTTCACATCGGTGGTGTCGCCCTGGAAGTAGCGGTCCTTAGAGCCGTTCTTCTGCTCCATAGCCTCGAGCGAACCCATACCGCGATAGCTCTTGAACTTACGTCCGTTGAAGATGATGGTATCGCCAGGACTTTCCTCGGTACCGGCAACGAGCGAACCTATCATCACCGACGAACCGCCAGCAGCGAGAGCCTTGACAATGTCGCCCGAGTAGCGCAGACCGCCATCGGCAATCAGTGGCACGCCAGTACCCTGGAGTGCAGAGTAGACGTCGTAGACAGCGCTCAGCTGGGGCACACCCACACCGGCTACCACACGGGTAGTACAGATTGAGCCCGGACCGATGCCCACCTTGATGGCGTCGGCACCATTGTCTACCAGCATCTTGGCTGCGGCACCTGTAGCCACGTTACCCACCACGATGTCTATACCGGGGAAGGCAGCCTTGACCTCGCGCAGCTTCTCTACCACGCCCAGTGAGTGACCGTGGGCTGTGTCTATCACGATGGCATCGGCACCTGCGCCCACCAGGGCTGCAGCGCGCTCCAGCGTGTCCTTGGTGACGCCCACTCCGGCAGCCACACGCAGACGACCCTTGTCGTCCTTGCAGGCCATAGGTTTGTCCTTGGCCTTGGTAATATCCTTATAGGTGATAAGACCCACGAGATGGTTCTCGGCATCTACCACCGGAAGTTTCTCTATCTTATGTTCCTGCAGTATCTGTGCAGCCGCAGCCAGGTCGGTCTGCTGATGGGTGGTCACCAGATTCTCGCTGGTCATCACCTCGTCGATGGTCTTGTCCAGGCGACGCTCGAAGCGCAGGTCGCGGTTGGTGACGATACCTACCAGATGGTTTTCCTCATCCACTACGGGTATGCCGCCGATGTGGTAGTCGTGCATCATGGCCAGCGCATCCTGCACAGTGCGGCCCTTGCGTATGGTCACGGGGTCGTAGATCATACCGTTCTCAGCACGCTTCACGATTGCCACCTGACGGGCTTGGTCGTCAATGCTCATGTTCTTGTGTATCACACCGATACCTCCCTCGCGGGCAATGGCGATGGCCATCGACGACTCGGTCACGGTGTCCATGGCAGCCGTCACAAAAGGCACATTGAGCTCAATATGGCGCGAAAACATGGTTTTCAACTCTACCGTCTTGGGCAACACTTCTGAATAAGCGGGAATCAAGAGGACGTCGTCGAAAGTGAGACCGTCCATCACTACTTTATCTGCAACAAATGATGACATATGTATTTTTGAAATTTATTGCATGCAAATTTAGCAATAAAAATTCATTCACGAGTGTGTTTTCCCGATTTTCTATCACAATTAATTGTATTTAACGCTGAAAGGGCGACTCCCATCAGGCCCGCTCCAACTCCTCCGAGATGCCTCACGACGATTACGACCACGACCGTAGTCTCTATCCAGACCGCGGTGGTTGACGGCAGCAGGGAGCGCACCGACACTGGCGGGGAGCGGCGAGACAAAATCAGGGAGCGGCGAGACATTATCAAGGAGCAGCAAGACACCGCAAAGCCGACACCCTCAGATGTCGCCGTGACCATCATCAGACTGATTGCAGACCGCGAAACAGTCATTTCACAGTCTGCAATCGTCATATCCTGCCGCGAAATACTCCTATCGCGCCGCGCATCCACATTATACAGCATCCCGGCAGAGTCTGCGGTCGACGGCGTACCTTTGCCGCTGCCCTCTGCCCGGTGCTTGTCCATCTCCTTGCCCGTCTACGCCTTGCCCGCCGCGGTGGAGTGTACGGCGCTACTTCGCCGTGGGCGCTTTCTTCAGGTCGTCATTATAGATAGAGTGACGCGAGCGCTTGGTCTTGGAGTACTTCATGTCGCCCAGACGATAGCTGACGCCTATGCTGATGCCTTGACGCGAATAGCGTCTGTCCGACTGGCTCTGATAGCCGGGGCCTTGTGTATAAGTGGTACGGGTGAGCCACTTATGAAACGGGTCGGCGGCACGCAGCGACACGATGAGCCGCTTGCTGCGCAGGAACGGACGCGACAGCGAGAAGTAGTTATACACGAGACCGTCTACCCTATCCTGCAGCGTGATGTCTCTCGACCGCGCCGACAGGATGGCATAGAGCGAGATGTCTGCGGGCAGCCTCCACGACAGGTTGAGGTCTGCGTTGCCGGTCCATCCGTGGTTCTGCAGCTGGCGGCTGGGCGCTCTGAGGTCTATATAGGCGGCTCCCATGCTCAACGTGAGCCAGAGCTTGGAGGTGAGGTTCCACTTGTAGTAGACATTCACAGCCGTACGCTCCACCTTGCCTACATTGAGATAGGTGGTATAGACGGCACCGGGCGCGGCATAGTGCTTGCCGTTGTCGAAATACTCGCCCCCTTCGCCTATCAGTCTGCTGTAGCTCTCGATACCATTGCTCAGATGGCGGTAACTCAGGCTCAGACTGAGGTTGGTCTTGCGGGTAAACCATCCATAGGTGGCGCCCAGGTTATAGCTGTTTTCTGCGTCCAGGTTGCTGTTGCCCTGCACGATGTACTGCGGGTTCTGGTTGTTGAAGTAGGGGTTGAGATAGTATATACTGGGGCGTGCCAGCCTCTTGCCGTACTCCAGCCTCAGCGACTGGGCCTTGGCGAGCTTCAGGTTGACCCTCACCGACGGCACCACGTTGGCGTAGTGGCTCGAGTAGTTGCCCTCGGCGCCTATGGGGCCTGCCAGATACTTGATGTCCTGATAGGTATATTCGTAGCGCAGGCCCGGCATCACCGAGACGGTCTTTCCGCGGTAGGTATAGCTGAGATAACCACCCACGATGTCATTGCGGTTTTTGTAGTGGTTGCTCCGCAGGTCGTTGTGAGTCCACTGCCCCGACATGGCCCTGCTGTCATAGAGGTCGTTCTGGCTCTCGTTGTTGCGCAGGATGTACTTGGCGCCCACTTCCAGCGTGTGCTGCCTACCCAGCGGTGTGCTATAGTCCAGCTGCAGGGTGTGTTCGTTGGTCTTGTTGTCACGGTTGGAGCGGTTGTCATAGAGCTGGAGCTGTTCTATCAGGCTCGCCATGCCGCCACTCACGATGTCGGCATACTGGGTGATGTCCTTGCTGTGCGACGGACCGGTACTCAGCTGATACGACAGCGTGGTGACGCGCTGGTGGTTGCGCCTTCCGTTGCGCTGGTAGTCCAGATTAAGGGTGCCGTTGAGCATCGAGTTCTTCAGATTGCCATGGCGCAGATACGAGTAGTCTGCCTGACTGTTGCCCTGGCTCCACATGCCGGTACGCTCGTCACTCATCATGTGCTGTTGGGCTCCCATACCCATCAGCGAGAAGGTAATCATCTGCACGCTGTCTATCTCGTAGCTGGCGTTGACCGAGGCAAACTCGGTGTTGTCCTGCGACTTGGTGCTGTTCACGCTTCTGAGTTGGGTGGCGCCACCCGCGCCGTAGCCATTGCGCAGCAGCGACGTCCTGTCCTCGGGCGCCAGTATGCGGTTGTAAGAGAAGTTGGCGTCAAAGGCAAACCGTCCTATCTTGCTCATCGTCATCACGCTGCCGTTGTAGGCCGTCGTACCTGCACTGGCCCCCAGGGTGGTAAGATGGCCCTCATACTGCGAGCGCATCACGATGTTGATAACGCCGCCTATACCCTCGGCATCATACCGGGCACCCGGCGAGGTGATGACTTCAATGCTCTTGACCATCTCGGCAGGCAGACTGCGCAGCACCTCCTTGGGGTTGCGCGTGACGGCGGTCTTGCGACCGTTCTGCAGGATGAGAAACTTCTTGGTGCCATTCATCTCTATATTGCCGTCGCCGTCTACGCTTATCAGTGGCACCTTGCCCATCATCTCCGAGAGTCGCAGTATCTTGGCGTCGGGGTCCGACGCCACATCGTAGATCAGTTTGTCCACATCCATCGTCACCAGCGGTTTCTGCGCATCCACCGTTACCTCTTTCAGCATCTTCACATCGTCGGCGACATAGACAGTTCCTATGTCCATGACTGCCTGTCCCTCCGTCAGAGCGAAGCGACGGGGCTCAGCCACTCTACCCACCATGGCTGCGGTGACGGTGTATTGGCCGGGCATGACGGGCACCACCACCTCAAATCGGCCAACGCTATCGGCCAGCACCTTCTTCACGCCGGTGCCCGGCAGCGACTTGTGTGCCACGCATACGGTGGCCATCATCTCGGGCTCGCCGGTCTCCTTGTCCATCACCGTTCCCGTAACCTTGCACGTCGGGGCTGTGGCGGGCGTCTGGGCGCCCATCGGCATCACAAACATGACAGCCAGTACTGTCAGCATCATTGATAGTGGTTTCATAGGCTTATAGTCTTATTACACATTCACAAAGCGCAGTTCCGCAAAACTCCTGTATCAGAAAGGAATGCCCAAATGTAAAAAAAAAAACGATACGACAATCTTTTTCCTCGTTTTTTTTACGTTCCCCGTGCATTTTTTTCATTTCCACGCTGATTATGTGGCCATTTGTGTCGCCGATGACCACTCCGGCAGCCACTTCCACCATCGGACGACGGCTGCCGACCTGCTCTGCCACCCTCTGCTGCCGTTGCAGAGATGCCGCATGGCTCTGCCCAGGCGAGAGGATGACCACATACTGCGCCGTGTAACCGGCAGAAAAGTTATTGCAAACAATTAGGCTTATGGGTGAGCCACCTCAGGTTCTGAGCCGCCAGCGAACCTCACTCCTTAGCTGACTATACAGGAAGAGCGGCTTGAGAGAGTGGCGTTGCCCACCCTTTCAAGCCGCTTGTCGTCGCGCCCGCCCTATATACATTATATTATAATATTATATATAGACGCGCCACTACCCTTGTCGGTCTTATGCGCTTCCATGCGACACACACGCAGCCACTGCCTCTTGCCGGAGGCGACAAGAGGCGGTCCGGGTGTATGGGCAGCCTATTTCAGACGCTGCGCCAATCTGCCGAGATACTCTATGCCATAGACAGGCCATAGCGGCACCTTGCGCACATTGGTCCTCACCGCCGGTATGTCGAGCGCCAGGAAGAGCAGAGTCATGCAGCCGCTTATCCAGACCACGATGCCGTAAATCTGCTTGAGGGCTACGCTCATCATACTGCGTATATACTGCTCCATAAAGGCAGGGAAATTCATCTGCGACAGGTCCAGACGCGTCAGCGTGAGCCCTTGGCCGTAGCGGGCTATGTCGTCGTTCATGAACCAGGAGAACCAGTGGGTGTAGATGCCATATCCGGCAGCACCGGCGAGATACATGTGGAAGATATTGAACACGAAGAGCCCCATGAAGAACTGTTCCAGACTGGGGGCAGACTCGTTGAGAGCCCACATGAGCGTGGCGGCGAGAATGGCATAAGCCGCACCACGGCAGATGATAGGCAGACGGAACTGCTCGATGTTGACCTGCATGTCGAGTCTGAAGTACATGAGCAGGGCATAAGCCAGGATGAAGCCGAAGCCAAGGGCAAAGAGTTTCCACACCTTCCACTTCATCACCTTGAGCCACAACAGGTCGATGGCTATGCCCAGATAGACGCCGGGCAGTGCCCATAAGAGCAGTTGTGCCTTGGTATGCTCTTCCAGCCGTATCACCTCGGTATAGAGTATTTCCTCGAGGGTGTGCTCGCAGCCTAAGAGAAGTTCGCCCATAGTCACCACCACCATGATGGGCACTATGTTGCGCAGCCTGAAGATTCTCAGGTCTACATAGGGATTGGCCACCCTGAGCAGTCGGTGTACCACCACGCCCGCCAGAGCCAACGCCACGCCCGTCAGGATGCGCAGTGTGCGGCTGTCCATCCACATTTTGTAGTCGCCATAGACAAAGATGTAGGACAGCACGAGCATGAGCAGACTGATAAGCAGACCGCTGCAGAAGTCGATGCCACGCAGGCTTATCCTGTTGGGCATGGGGCAGAAGGAGCGGCACATCACCAGCTGCACGCCCACCACCACGCACATGGCGCCGATGATGAATACGTGCATCATCTGCCAGGTGAAGTGATAGCCGAACCACGCCGCCAGGAAGGCGCTGCCCTCGATAGACGTGAGCAGCACGATGTGGAGCACGGGGAAGAACACGGCAAAGTCGCGGCGGGGAGTTATCCACAGCTGGATGTTGCTCATCAACTCAAAGGTGCCTTGCAGCTTGGCCATGCCGCCTATGAAGCACACCACCAGCAGTAGCGGCATGAAGGTGGTATGAATAGTCACGAGGTTGGTCACGGCTATGACCACCGCCGAGGTGATGAGCAGCTGCTGGTTGGTAAAGCGGAACTTTATGCGGAAGAGCATGGGGAAGTAGATGGCCATGCCGGCAAGACTGGCATAGAGCAGCATCATCAGGTCTTCTATCATGAAGTTGGTGGAACCCTGGATGGCCTCAAGCGAACCAAGGTACATACCACCAGAGAACTGGATGCAGAACGCACACAGCACATATATCCACGGCCGGATGCACCGTGGCACCCAGTCGCGGAACATGGGCATATTGAAGCCCATGCCTGCTGTCTGTGGGGGAGGAGGCATTGGTATCATAATCGTCCTTGGCGTCGTAATCAGTATTTCACCTCACACTCCACGTTGTACCCGGCATGCAGGCGGGCAAGGTCTTCGGCGCTGTTGCCGTCGAGGGCGATGCGCACGGTGACGCGCTGCTCTACCTTGACAAAGTTGCCAGTGGCATTGTCGACGGGAAGGAGCGAGAAGGCGCTGCCCGTGGCACGGCTGATGCGCTCCACGCGACCCCGATAGACGATACCGGGCACGGCATCGACGGTGAGCTGCGCCTCAGACCCTTCGTGGATATGGTCGAGCTGGCTCTCCTTGTAGTTGGCCTCGACCCACAGGCTGCCGGCATCGACGATGTTTACCAGGGTCTGACCGGGCTGCACGAGCATGCCCTCCTGGATGTCCTTGGTACCCACCACGCCGTCGCAGGTAGCGATGATGTAGCAGTAGGAGAGGTTGAGCTGGGCCAGCTCGACGGCAGCCTGGGCGAGTCGCAGCGTGCTGATAGAGGCAGAGAGGTGATGGCCCTGCTCGGCCTTGACGCTGGTCTGGGTGGCACGCGAGCGAGCCGCCTGCTCGTATCTGGCTTTGGCACTGAGGTAGGCAGTATGCACGTTGTCATACTGCTGGCGGGTCACGGCCTCCTTGGCGAGCAGGGCTTCGAAGCGGGCGTCCTCGCGACGGGCGTTGTCCAGATGGGCACGGGCTTCCTCGATGCTGGCATCGGTCACCTGCATGCCCGCTTCGGTGGTGGCTATGCTGGAGCCAGTGGCCTTGGAGCCCTCTTCGGCGCGGGCAAGGTCGGCCTGGGCCTGGGCCAGACGCAGACGAAACTCGGTGTCCTCGATGACCACCAGGGTGTCGCCCTTCTTGACGTGCTGGAACTCCTCAAACCTTACCTCCTTGACGAAACCCTGCACACGGGTGTTCTGGGGAGTGACGTGCTGTCGCACACGGGCGTTGTCGGTAAACTCTACATGGCCGAAGTGGCCGAAATTGACAATGACGATACTGGCTCCGATGACAATGAGCAGGAGCACCACGCTGTTGTAAACGTATTTCTTGATATTCTTCATCTTGATGGTTGTTGCGGGTCAGCCGGTGGCGACCCTTGGGTTGGTGTATAGGGTATGGGGCGTAGGGGTGCTGGTGGCTACAGTTGCCCGGCTATGTACTTCATCTTATAATAGGCATAGGCGATGTTGATGCGCGCATCGACCTCGCCCAGTTCGGCGTCGAGCTTCATATTGGTAGCGTCTATCATGTCGGTGATGAGCGCCAGCTGGTTGAGATAGCGGTTGTTGACCACCTGATAGTTCTGGCGCGCCAGCTCCACGCTTTTCTGCTGGGTTTCGAGCTCGGCATAGCTCTGCAGATAGAGGGTGTAGGCAGCCTGTATCTCGTTGTTTACCTGCTCGGCAGCCACCTCCTTGCGCTCGGCGGCGTTGCGGGAGTTGAGCCGGGCCTGCGCCAGCTTGCGGTTGCTCTTGAAGAGCGCCGACAGCTGATACTGCACGCCCACGCCCACATACCACACGTTGAGGTTCTTGTCTACGGGCGGCAGTTCAAAGGTGATGGGGCCGTTGAAGTTGTTCTGCGCCACGAGAGCCACCTTGGGCAGCAGTTCGCTCTTGGCGATGCGCTCCTGTTGGCGTGCCATCTGCTCGCCCACGCCCGCCATCACCAGTTTAGGGCTTGCCGCCACGGCTGCAGTCTGCCAGTAGGCTTCGCCATCCTTGCCATAGAGGGCAGAGCAGGCATCGTCGGCAGGCTCTATCGCATAGTCTACAGGCAGTCCGAGCGTGTTGCAGAGCTGGTGGTTGAGTATGCGGCGGCTGTTGTGCAGCTGGGTAAGACTCAGACGGAGCCGCTCCATCTGCAGTTCGTATCGGGTGATGTCGTTCTTGAGCGCCACGCCCTGCTATTGCTTCTCAGTGATGTTGTCGATGAGCTTCTGGGTGAGCGCAATGTTGTTCTCTACCACCCTCTCGCGGTTTGCGGTCTTCATCAGGTCCAGATACTGGCCCAGAGCGATGAAGCGCTGGTTCTGCAGATTGAGAGCCAGCTCGGCCCGAGCCTGGTCGGCACCCAGTTGTGCCAGACGGATGCCTGCATCGATGGCTCCGCCGGCATAGACGGTCTGGCGGGCATCTGCCACCAGCTGGTTGCCGAAGTGGGGCGAATGGAGGCCATGCACATGGGCAAAGTCGCGGTCGGTGAGCACTGCATTGCCGATATAGCTGGCAGAAACCTGGGCTCCCACATCGGGCAGACGCTGGCTGCGGGCTGCCCTGACGCCCTCGTCGGCAGCTGCCACAGCAGTCTTGCCCGCGCGGATGGTGCGGTTGTGCTGGTCTATCAATCCAAACATGTCTCCGATGGTCATCCTGTGCTCATTCTGAGCATGAGCGTTGGTCGTAATGGCGATACACACGGTTATCGCATAGAATAGTCTTCTGTTCATATCTTTTCTAAAAATCGGTGCAAAGGTAGTTACTATTTGGGAAGCAACAGTGAATAAAAATACGCCAGAATTTGACATTTTGGGAAACTTGGAGTAATTTTGCAGCATGCAAGAGACCCAACTTACCACCATCAGCAGTGCCGCCATCGACGGCGAGAGCCACACCCTCGACCGGGGAGCCATCATCTACAGCCACAGGGGCATCGCCTCGGTGCGTATCAACTTCGACCACTGGGATATGCAGGGCGAGAGCGTGCTTATCATGTTTCCTGGAGATGTTATAAAATGGGAAATGATGGACGACGACTTCTCTGCCGACGCCATCATCTACAGCAGCGACATACTGCGTACGGCGAGCCTCAACATCGAGCACACGGTCTACGATACGCTCAGGGCCGACCGTCGGTGTGGCTACCCCGAGCTCATCGCCCATGTCGTAGACAGCATGTTCCGTATCTTCCGCTTCTATTTCACCGTAGAACACTACACGCTCACCGATCGCATCGTGACCCTGCAGCTGCAAGCGTTCTTCCTGGGTTTCTACGACTATCTGCTCGCCAATCCCCGCGAGCCGGGCAATGACCGCGGCACCCAGCGCAAGGTAGAGCTGTTCAACCGGTTTATGCAGCTGCTCGAAGACGAATACCGCTTGGGACACGAGGTAAACTACTATGCGCAGCGCATGAACATCTCGCGCAAGTATCTGGGGCTCATCGTCAGCGACAGGACTGGCGTATCGCCCAAGCGCATCATCGACGAGTACATCATGCTGAGGCTCAAGCTCGCCCTGCGTACCTCCAAGCGCAGTCTGAAGCAGATAGCCGACGACTACAACTTCTCTGACCAGAGCGCTCTTACCCGCTACTTCCGCCATCATGCGGGGCTGTCGCCACAGCAGTACCGTCTGCGCCAGTAGGCTGTACGATCGCGGGAGCCGCAAGCCACTCAGCCCGGCAGAGCGTGCATGACCAGAGGGTGGGGCAACCCTCATGGGCGACGTGGGGAGTGCCCCCGCCGGCTCGTATCAATAGGTACGAGAGCTCGTGACTTACGATACGTGCGCTCGTGACATAAGGTACGTGGGCTCGTGACTTCTGTTACGAACCAACAGACATGACCTCTACGGCGGCAGACATGGCGGCGGGCGCGCTGTCAGCGTTAAACAATCTTAAAAAACGGGGCTGCGGCATCCATAATCGGCGTTTCAATCGTCTTTAGTAGTGTAACCGCACCGATGGCACCGATGGCCACGGTGCCCTACACTTCAACGACCAAAACAGACATGACAATGAAACAGACTCTGATAAGCATGGCGCTCATACTGATGCTCGCGCTATGCGCCAAAGCACAGAACACCCAGCACAGCTACACCATCACAGGCGTGGTGGCCGACTCGGTCACCCACGAGGGCGAGCCTTACGCCACGCTGACCATAGCGAGAGCCGACTCGGCAGCCAAGCCCGTAAAGCAGGCGCTCACCGACATCAAGGGGCGCTTCAGCATCAGCTCAAGCGGCACGGGCAGCTATCTGCTCATGGTAAGGTCGATGGGACGCAAGCCGATGCAGCGCGCCTACACCGTAGACGCCACCACACGCACCATAGACCTGGGCACGCTGCTCCTGCAGGACGGCGGCAACCAGCTGGAGACGGTCGAGGTGGTGGCCTACAAGCCGCTGGTCAAGGCCGATGTAGACAAGATAGCCTACAGCGTGGAGGACGACCCCGAGGCCAACACCAACACAGTGATAGAGATGCTCAAGAAGGTGCCCATGGTGACTGTAGACGGGCAGGACAACATACGGGTCAACGGCAACAGCTCGTTCAAAATCTATGTGAACGGCAAGCCCAACAACATGATGACCAAGAACCCCAAGGAGGTGCTCAAGAGCATGCCAGCGTCGAGCATCAAGAAGATAGAGGTGATAACCAACCCTGGCCCGAAATACGATGCCGAGGGCGTGGGCGGCATCCTTAACATTGTCACCGAGGGTAAGGGCCCCGAGGGCTATAACGCCACTTTCTCGGGCCGTGCCAACAACAGTAGTTATGGTGGTGGCCTCTATGCCACGGTGAAGCAGGGTAAACTGACTATGAGCGTCAACTATAATGCCAGTAGTAACCACTCGCCTAAGGGCTACACTTACTCCGACCGTAGCCAGATTGGCACCGATGGCACCGTTACCTCGTCTACCGTGGCCGATGGCTACACCAAGGGACATAGCCAGTGGCAGGGCGGTGACGTTGAGGCCAGTTACGAGATAGATACTTTGCGACTGATAACGGGGTCGTTCTCGCTCAGCAAGTATACCTCTAAAAGAGACGCCCTGAACACGGCCTTCTCGACGGTGCCGGCCACGGGGCAGCGGCTCTATGGCTACCGCTCGCCCTCGCACAGTAAGGAAAGCTGGGACGACTACAGTGCCAGTCTGGACTACCAGCGCTCTTTCAGTGTCAAGGATCGGCTGCTCACCCTGTCATACCGGCTTGAGAGCAGTCCGTCGACCTCAGACAGCCGTCATCTCTATACTGACCGCGAGGCCGCTGATGACTGGCAGACTTTCATAGACCGTATGCGCGACCAGCGCATGGACGGCGATGAGAACACCATGGAGCATACCTTCCAGATAGACTACACCACGCCCTTTGCCAAGCACCACACGTGGGAGGCGGGCGTCAAGTACATACTGCGCCGTAACAAGTCGGACAACGACCGCTATAACCTCGGCACCGGCGACAAGGATGAGACCTACGACAGCGACAATAGTTCGCACTACCGTCACCACAACGATATCCTGGCTGCCTATACGGGTTATGGCCTTACGTTAGACAAGTGGTCGGCTCGCCTGGGCTTGCGCTACGAGCACACCCTGCAGAAGGTAGAGTATCTCCTGGGCCGTGGTACCAACTTCCACAAGAACTTTGACGACCTGGTGCCCTCGGCCCGCCTGGGCTACAAGTTCAGCGATGCCACCAACCTGTCGTTAGGCTACAAGATGCGCATCAACCGCCCCGGTATATGGTATCTGAATCCCTATCTCGATGACCGCATCCCCGATGCCATATCACAGGGCAACCCCAACCTGGACACTGAGAAAAGCCACGCTGTAGACCTGCAGTTCAGCAGTTACAATTCTAAACTCACCTATACCCTCACAGGCATCTACCGGTTTGTCAATAACAGTATAGAGAGTGTAGACCGCCTGGTTAACGACCGCAATATAGAGGGCCTGCCCAATCCTACCGGCAAGGACGTCATCTATTCATCGTATGCCAACATAGGCCACATCCAGTATGCCGGTCTGATGGCGTATGCCAACTGGACACCCATTACCAATACCCGTATTACCCTCAATGGCAGCGTGGGCTATAGTCACATGAGCGACGGCCAGTCGCTACGCAACCATGGCTGGTGTACCAACATTGATGCCAGCCTGCAACAGACCTTTGCCAAGACCTGGATATTCAACGCGTCGTACTACGTGCAGACCCCGCAGCCGACCCTGCAGGGCAAGGATGCCCGATACCAGTGGTACAACTTCTCGCTGAGCAAGTCGTTTATGGACAAGCGGCTCACCCTGACAGCCTATATCATCAATCCGTTTGGCAAGCGCTATTTCTGCTATCGCAGCGAGACCGTGGCCGACAACTTCCGCACTACGGCCAGCAGCAGCTGGTGCCAGCTGTATTACGGCGTGTCAGTGAGATTCCGTATTGGCAAGCTCAAAGCCAGTGTGAAGCACACTGAGCGCACCGTGGAGAACAACGATGTAAAGCAGGGAGGCGGAGGCGGCAAGGGTTAGCGCAGAGCCTGCCCCGGCACGGCTCTGGCTGACATCGGAGTAGCCAGCGACAGGATGGAAGACGGCGAAAGCGGCCGGAAAGACAGCAAGGGACATCGCGCATCGACACGCGACACTCAGAAAAATGCAGCACGGCTGCATTTTTTTTGTGCCAAACCTTTGTCGGTAAGATAAATGTGAGTATCTTTGAAACCGACATTCAGATAACGACAACAAGCATGAAAACCAAACAGACACTGACAATCATCATCGCCACGCTGGCACTCACCGCCTGTGGCGTGCAGAAGTTGAGCCAGACGGAGAAACTCGTCAGGCAGACCCAGATAGCCCAGGAGACCGACAGTCTGGTAAAAAGCCGCCGCTTCGGCGTAGAGGTGTCGGCTGTATTCCCCCAGGGTGCTTCGATGCGCCATCTCAACTACGACTACGGCATCCAGGTTCACGGCGACACGCTACGCTCGTATCTCCCCTACTTCGGCCGTGCCTACGAGGTGCCCTACGGCGGCGGCAAGGGGCTCGACTTCTCGGAGCCGATGAAGCGATGGACGCTGACAGAGATGAAGAAAGGCGAGCAGCAGATGAAGATATGGGTGGAGAACGAGGAAGACTCGTACGTATACACGCTCCACATCTATCCGTCGGGCGTGGTAGACCTGACGGTGGACAGCCGGCAGCGCGACCGCATACGCTATAACGGCAACATCACCAAGGAGGCGCGCCGATGAGACGCCTTATACTATATATAATAGGTATAGTGGTGACGGCTATAGGCGCCCACGCCAATCCTCGCTACTGTGCCCGCTATGTCAAGGAGCATCTGCTCTACCAGCGGGGGGCTGAGACCAACGTGATAGACATAGACATGGAGTGGCCCGAGATGGTCGACGGGTCGGCGGCGGTGCCTCTGCAGCGGCTGCTGACACGCACCCTGCTCGGCAACGAGCACTCGACGCTCGACAGTGCCTACACCCGCTTTCTCGCACGCTTTGGCGAGCCCGTGACTCGGCAGTTTGACTCTATCCCCGACGACAGCCGCTTCTGCTACGTCAGTTGTACGCTCAAGCTGATAGGTCACCGTGCCGACAGCTATATCTCGATGAGAGCCAGCTATGTATGCTCGCCTGAGCAGAACTCAACGCAAAAGGGCGATACGGTGTCGATGCTGGTCACGTATGACCTCGGCAGCGGCACAATCATGCACGATGCCGACCTGCTGCGCATCAACCGGCTGCGCGACGGGTACTACGGCGACGACGTCGTCTACAACCTGCTCGCCGGAACCCACACCCCGCTGCCCGAGAACATCTATACGCTACAGGTAAACGATGCCTGTCTCGCTGACGACGCACTGCTGATAGACATGTGCTGCACCGACGGCGAGCGTATCACCCCCTTCACCACGCTGGTGGCTCCCGACCGCATCAGGAGTATCGTGACCAAGAACGTGAAGCGGCTCATGAGCGGCAGCGTCACTCTCCTCACCGACCAGTATATGCTGCCCACGCGCGTGGATGGCGACACGGTATACACCCATGCCGACCAGGCGCCCCGATTTGACTTCAACGGCGAGAGTCTGATGAACTATCTGGCTCGCAACCTCAGACTCGACCCTGTGGCTATCGAGCGGCTTCCTGCAGGGGCTCGCGCCGTCATTGCCTTCATCGTAGACGCCAGCGGACACATACGCCGCCCCTGCGTGGTGAGCAGTGCCACGCCCGGAATAGACCGCGAACTGATGCGCGCAGCCCGACTCATGCCCGCATGGGCACCAGGAACGGTGGGAGGCAAGCCAGCCAACGTGTGGTGCATGCTGCCCATAGTGCTGAAGAAATAGAAATCGCACGGAGGGTCATCTCCAGCTGCGCAGAGGCATCCTCCAGCAACGCAGAGGCACCCTCCAGCTGCGCAGAGTTATGCTCCACGCCGCTGGTGTTGTCTCCAAGGGTCGGGAAGCGGCAGAAAAGGGTGCCGAAAGCGGTGGTGACAAGCCTGACGACAGGCGGCGAAAAAGCCACGCAAACTGCGCTATGTCAATCACATACGACAAATGGCACAAAAATCAGAAAAAAGTGTACAATTATTGTTAAAATACGCACAAAACTGATCTACGTTACTGAGAAGTTTATTAACTTTGCAGCGTCAAAAAACTTTTTGACCGCTGTAGGTTTTCTACAGCGTCGTGTTTAGGGATACAATTGAAACATTAATATTAATAGCATAATTAGGTATGAAAGTAAGAAAATTCTCGCTTGTGGTAGCCTGTATCGGGGCTACTCTTTTAGCTTCATGTGGGAAAAGTGGTGGCGGAATGCCCAACTTCGGTGACAACGAGTTTGCCGTGCGCACGATAGCATCGTCGAACGCTGCGCTGCAGACCACCTACCCCGCCACCATCAAAGGTATTCAGGATGTAGAGGTACGTCCGAAGGTGTCAGGCTTCATCACCAAGGTTCTGGTGCATGAGGGTCAGACCGTAGCTGCCGGTCAGGTGCTCTTCACCATCGACAGCGAGACCTATGCTGCTGCCGTGCGTCAGGCCCGGGCAGCCGTCAACACCGCCAAGGCTCAGCTGAGCACCGCCAAGCTGACCATGGACAACAACAAGAAACTGTATGACAAGGCCATCATCGGCCAGTATGAGTATACCTCTTCTGCCAACTCTTACGCCACAGCCCAGGCTCAGGTTGCCCAGGCCGAGGCTGCTCTTGCCTCTGCCCGCGAGCAGTTGGCATGGTGCAGTGTGAAGAGCCCGGCAGCCGGTGTAGTGGGCAGTCTGCCCTTCAAGGCTGGCGCATTGGTAAGCGCGTCGGGCCAGGCATTGACCACGGTGTCGGACATAAGCACCGTAGAGGTGTTCTTCTCAGTCTCTGAGAGCGAGCTGCTGGCTCTGAGCAAGACCAACGGCAGCACCCAGGCTGCCATTGCCTCCTTCCCCGAGCTGAAGTTGAAGTTGGCCGACGGCTCTATCTACAACCATCCCGGCAAGGTAGTCAAGATGAGCGGTGTGCTCGACGCCACTACCGGTTCGGTATCTCTGATAGCCCACTTTGCCAATCCCGACAAGCTGCTGAAGAGCGGCGGCGCCGGCACCATCATCATCCCCTCGGTAGACCAGGGTGCCATCCAGATACCTCAGGAGGCCTGCTCGCAGATACAGAACAAGACCTTCGTGTATGTAGTGACCAAGGACAACAAGGTGAAATATACCGAGATAACCATCAACCCCCAGAACGACGGCCAGACTTACATCGTGACCTCGGGTCTGCACGTGGGTGACCGCATCGTGACCAAGGGTATCACCAAGCTCACCGACGGTATGGAGATTGTCCCCATCACCGAGCAACGCTATCAGCAGAAGATAGACGAGGCTGCCAAGCTGGCCGAGAGTCAGGGCAACGCCCACGACTTCGCTGCCACCATGAGCGGCAAGAAGAAGTAAGCATATATATAATAAGGTATAAGAAAACAAGTAAATCATGACATTTACAAACTTTATCAAACGACCGGTACTCTCGACGGTAATCTCCATCTTCTTCGTCTTGCTGGGTACCATCGGTCTGATATCGCTGCCAGTGGAGCAGTACCCCGATATCGCACCGCCTACCATCTCGGTATCGACCACCTATACCGGTGCCGATGCCCAGACGGTGCTCAACTCTGTCATCGTGCCGCTCGAGGAGAGCATCAACGGTGTGGAGAACATGACCTATATGACCTCGTCGGCCACCAACGACGGTATGGCCAATATCACCGTATTCTTCAAGCAAGGCTCTGACCCCGATATGGCAGCCGTGAACGTGCAGAACCGCGTGTCTCAGGCTCAGGCGCTGCTCCCTGCCGAAGTAACCCGCGTGGGTGTGACCGTATCGAAACGCCAGACATCCAACGTGATAATGTTCTCTATCACCTCCGAGGACGGCCGCTACGACGACGAGTTCGTGACCAACTACGCGCTGATTAACGTCATCCCCCAGCTGAAGCGTATTACCGGTGTGGGTGATGTGCAGAGTCCCTCTATGCGTAACTACTCTATGCGTATATGGCTCAAGCCCGAGAAGATGAAGGAGTACGGACTCGTACCTTCTGATATTTCAACCGCCCTGGGTGAGCAGAACATCGAGGCTGCCCCTGGTAAGTTTGGCGAGAACTCGGATATGGCCTACGAGTATGTGCTGCGCTACAAGGGTCGTCTGAAGACCGTGCCCGAGTATGAGAACATACTGCTCAAGAGCAACACCACGGGTCAGACCCTGCGTCTGGGTGACGTGGCGCGCATCGAGCTGGGCGGTCTGAGCTACGCCGTAAGTCTGAAGAACAACGGCCAGCCCGCCGTGATGGGTATGGTGCAGCAGATTGCCGGCTCTAACGCCACACAGATAGCCACCGACGTGAAGAAAGCCCTGGCTGAAGCCAGCAAGAGCTTCCCTCCCGGACTGGAGTACACCATCGAGCAGGATGTGACCGAGTTCCTCTACGCCTCTATCGAGGAGGTAGTGTTTACCCTCATCATCACGCTGCTGCTGGTATTCATGGTAGTGTATATCTTCCTCCAGGACTTCCGCTCGACCCTCATCCCTATGATTGCCGTACCTGTGGCGCTCATAGGTACCTTCCTCTTCCTCTGGATATTCGGTTTCTCCGTCAACCTGCTTACCCTCTCGGCTCTGCTGTTGGCCATCGCCATCGTGGTCGATGATGCCATCGTGGTAGTCGAGGCCGTCCACGCCAAGTTGGACCAGGGCTACAAGAGCGCGTTGACCGCCTCTATCGACGCGATGAACGAGATTTCGGGCGCCATCATCTCCATCACGCTGGTAATGTCGGCTGTGTTTATCCCCGTGTCATTCATGGGCGGCACATCCGGTACCTTCTATCGCGAGTTTGGTGTGACCATGGCCGTATCTATCGTCATCTCCGCCATCAACGCCCTCACCCTGTCGCCAGCCCTCTGTGCCATGTTGCTGAAGCCCCACGCCGACGACGCCGACAGCCACAAGGCCAAGTCGTTCATTGACCGCTTCCACGCTGGCTTCAACTACCAGTTTGAGAAGATTACCAATAAGTATAAAGGTGGTGTCGAGTGGATTATCCGCCACGGCATGATAACCGCCGGTACGATAGTCGCAGGTATTGCCGTGCTGGTCATCCTGATGGCTACCACCAAGACCGGACTGGTGCCCGACGAGGATACCGGTACCCTCTTTGTGACCATCTCTGCAGCCCCTGGTACCAGCCAGGAGCGCACGCTGAAGATTGTGGACCAGGTCGACAAGATGCTGGCCGGCAACCCTGCCATCCAGCGTCGTGAGGCCATCATCGGATATAACTTCATCGCAGGCCAGGGCTCAGACCAGGCCACCTTCATCATCAAGCTGAAGCCATTCGACGAGCGCCCTGGCGGTTTCTTCCACCGCATCAAGAGCGCGATTACCGGCGGCGGCATCGAGGCCCTCTTCGTCAATCCTATGGAGTCGGGCTCAGTGCTGGGCATGATCTACAAGCAGACCGCGACCATCAAGGACGCCCAGATTCTGGCCTTCGGTCCTCCTATGATTCCTGGCTTCTCTGCCCAGAGCGGTGTGACGATGACCATGCAGGACAAGACCGGTGGCGACTTGAACCGCTTCTTTGAGGTGACCAAGAATTTCCTCGCCGAGCTCAACAAGCGCCCCGAGATACAGAACGCCATGACTTCATACAACCCCAACTATCCCCAGTACATGGTGGATGTAGATGTAGCCAAGACCAAGCAGGCCGGCATATCACCCTCTACGGTGCTCGCCACCCTGCAGGGCTACTACGGAGGTATGTATGCGTCTAACTTCAACGCCTACGGCAAGCTCTATCGTGTAATGATACAGGGTGAAGTGTCGAGCCGTATGCGCCCCGAGGACCTGTCCAACATCTACGTGCGCACCTCGTCGGGCCAGATGTCGCCTGTAAGCGAGTTTATCAACCTGCGCCGAGTATACGGACCGTCCAACGTGAACCGTTTCAACCTCTTCACCTCTATCAACGTGTCGGTTACCCCCAATACGGGCTACTCTACCGGTGAGGCCATCAAGGCCATCTCTGAGGTGTCCAAGGACAATCTGCCCGACGGCTACGGCTACGAATATTCTGGTCTTACCCGCTCTGAGGCAGAGTCGAGCAACTCTACCGCCATCATCTTCGTACTCTGTATCGTATTCGTTTACCTGATTCTGAGTGCGCAGTACGAGAGCTACATCCTGCCTCTGTCGGTAGTGCTGTCCATCCCCTTCGGTCTGGCTGGTGCGTTTATCTTCACCAACCTCTTCGGCCACTCCAACGACATCTACATGCAGATTTCGCTGATTATGCTTATCGGTCTGTTGGCCAAGAACGCCATCCTTATCGTGCAGTTCGCCCTTGAGCGCCGCCGCACGGGTATGGCCATCAAGTACTCGGCCATCCTGGGAGCCGCAGCCCGTCTGCGTCCTATCCTGATGACCTCACTGGCCATGGTTATCGGTCTGCTGCCACTGATGTTTGCTTCGGGTGTAGGCAAGAACGGTAACCAGACTCTGGGTGCCGCCGCCGTGGGAGGTATGTTCATCGGTACCGCCATCCAGGTATTCGTAGTGCCCGCCCTCTTCGTGGTATTCCAGTGGCTCCAGGAGCGCATTAGTCCGCTCAAGTTCGAGGACGAGACCAACGAGGAAGCTGCCGCCGAGCTGGAGCAGTATGCCTCTGCCGCCCACCACAGAGGACTGACCAAGAAGTAGTAAACCGACCAATAACTTGAAGTAAAGACAATGAAAAAGAATTTGAATATATTGCTCGTAGGTCTTGCAGTGCTCAGCATGAGCAGCTGCAAGAGCCTCTACGGCAAATACGAGCGTCCTGATGTGAAGACTGCCGGCCTGGTGCGCGACTCCGCGTCGCTTACCGACACGCTGGCCGTCACCGACACCACCTCGTTTGCCAACATCCCCTGGCGCTCGGTGTTTACCGACCCCCAGCTGCAGAGCCTCATCGAGAAGGGATTGGCCAACAACCCCGACCTGCTCAACGCCGCCCTCAACGTGAAGATGGCTGAAGACCAGCTCAAGGTGGCCAAGCTCGCCTTTGTGCCCGCCCTCTCCTTTACGCCCCAAGGCACCATCGCCTCGTGGGACGGCAACAAGGCCACCCAGACCTACAGCCTGCCCGTGACCGCCAGCTGGTCGCTCGACCTTTTCGGCAACCTGCTCTCCGTGAAGCGTGGCGCCCAGATGTCGCTCTTGCAGATGAAGGACTATCAGGTCACGGTCAAGACCAACCTCATAGCCAATATCGCCAACCTCTACTACACCCTGCTGATGCTCGACAAGCAACTCGAGCTCGTAAACGACATGGAGACCCTCACCAAGGACACTTGGGAGACCATGAAGGTGCTCATCGACAGCCGTCGCGGCTACCGTTCGGTATCGGTCCAGGCCGCCGAGTCCAACTACTACTCGGTGCTGACCAAGAAGGCCGACCTGAAACGCCAAATCCGCGAGACCGAGAATACGCTTAGCCTGCTCCTGGGCGAACAGGCGCAGACCATAGCCCGTGGCAAGATAGAGGCCCAGAGCCTGCCCACCAGCTTCTCTACCGGAGTGGGCGTGCAGCTGCTCAACAACCGCGCCGACGTCCATGCCGCCGAGATGGCCCTGGCCCAGTGCTTCTATGGCGTAGAGACCGCCCGCAGCCGTTTCTATCCCTCTATCACCATCTCGGGCACAGGCGCCTTCACCAACTCTTCCGGCGCAGGCATCGTCAACCCCGGCAAGTGGCTGCTCTCTGCCGTAGGCTCGCTCGTGCAGCCCCTCTTCCAGAACGGACGCCTCATCGCCGGACTCCGCGTGGCCAAGGCTCAGTATGAGCAGGCCTACAACACCTGGCAGAACGCCGTGCTCAAGGCCGGCAGCGAGGTGAGCAACGCCCTGGTGCTCTACAACTCATCGGAGGAGAAGAGCCAGATTGAGGCCAAGCAGATAGAGGTGCTCCAGAAGAACGTCGAGCAGACCCGCGAGCTTGTGGGCGACGCCGGCAGCAACTATCTGGACATCATCACCGCCCAGTCGTCACTGCTCAATGTGCAGCTGTCCAAGGTGGCCGACGACTTCTACAAGATGCAGGCAGTGGTCAACCTCTACTACGCCCTCGGCGGTGGAGCCAAGTAATATTAACCCATTAATCAAGATTCCAACTAATATGGCAAGTATAATAAGTCCCAAGGCAGACGTGTCGCCCAAAGCCAAGATAGGCGACAACTGCCGCATATATCCCTTCGTCTATATCGAAGACGATGTAGAGATTGGCGACAACTGCGTCATCTATCCCTTCGTGAGCATCCTCAACGGTACCCGTATGGGCAGCGGCAACAAGGTGTTCCAGGGAGCCGTCATTGCCGCCCTTCCCCAGGATTTCAACTTCACCGGTGAAGAGAGCCATGTGGTGATAGGCGACAACAATACCATACGTGAGAATGTGGTCATCAACCGCGGCACCCATGCCGGCGGCCAGACCGTGCTGGGCAACAGCAACTTCCTCATGGAGGGCGCCCACATCTCCCACGACACCGTGGTGGGCAACAAGTGCGTATTCGGCTATGGTACCAAGATTGCCGGCGACTGCGAGATAGGCAACAGCGTAATCTTCTCTACCTCGGTCATCGAGAACGCCAAGACCCGCGTGGGCGACATGGCCATGATACAGGCCGGCACCAGTTTCTCCAAAGACGTGCCTCCCTATATCCTCGCCGGTGGCAAACCGGTGGCTTACGGCGGTCCCAACAACGTCATCATGGAGGCTGCCGGCATCGACGAGAAGGTGCGCAAGCACGTGGCCAACGCCTACCGACTGGTATTCCACGGCCAGACCTCGCTCTTTGACGCCATCAACCAGATTAAGGACCAGGTGCCCGACGGCGCCGAGGTGCGCAAGGTGGTGGAGTTTCTGAGCCAAAGCAAAGCAGGTATCATTACCAAGATATAATCCATACCTAATTAGTGTTATCACACCGAGGGAGTTCGCTGATAGAAGCGGGCTCCCTCTTTTCTTATCCCCGCCGAGGCAGCCACCGCCTCTGCCGGGAGCGCAGACCACGGTTGGCGGCTCGTGACGGAAGTCACGTGGGCTCGTGCCTTATGATACGCGCCCACGTTTCAAAAGGCACGGACTCACGTATCATAAGTCACGAGCCACCGACGATGGCTCCAACCCCTCGGAGAAGCCATCTCCATCGACCGCTGACGCCGTCTCCTGCCCTCTGATTGCCGCCCCTGATGCAATATACCACAATCGTGGTAGTCCAAATAACCCATGTATGCTATTGCGAGAAAGTGAAAATCGCCGTAACTTTGCATCGACAATATCAATAAATGTATTACCGCGCTCTGTCTGCCCTCTCATTTAGGTCCACAGACGAGCCAAAAACGATTAGAAAGGAAAGTATTATGAGCAACAAGAAGTACCGTTTCGAGACCCTTCAACTGCACGTAGGCCAGGAGCAGGCCGACCCCACCACCGACGCCCGCGCCGTGCCTATCTACCAGACCACCTCTTACGTGTTCCGCAACTCCCAGCACGCCGCCGACCGCTTTGCCCTGCGCGATGCCGGCAACATCTACGGCCGACTGACCAACCCCACCCAGGAGGCATTTGAGAAGCGCATGGCAGCACTTGAAGGCGGAGTGGCAGCACTGGCAGTGGCTTCGGGAGCGGCTGCAGTGACCTACGCCCTGCAGAATGTGGCCGTCAACGGTGACCATATCATAGCCGCCAACAATCTCTATGGCGGCACATTCAACCTGATAGAACACACGCTGAGCACTCAGGGCGTGACATCGACCATCGTAGACCCCGCCAACTTTGACGAGGTCGAGGCAGCCTTCCGTCCCAACACCAAGGCCATCATCGTAGAGACCTTCGGCAACCCCAACGCCAGCGTCACCAACATAGACCGCATCAGCGAGATAGCCCACCGCCACAACACCATCGTGGTGGTCGACAACACCTTTGGCACCCCCTATCTCTTCCGTCCGCTCGAGCACGGCGCCGACATCGTGGTACACTCTGCCACCAAGTTCATCGGCGGCCACGGCAGTTCGCTCGGCGGTGTCATCGTCGACGGCGGCCGCTTCGACTGGAAGGCCAATGCCGACAAGTATCCCACGCTCGCCCAGCCCGACCCCTCTTACCATGGTGCCGTCTTCGCCGACGTGGCTGGCGCTGCCGCCTTCGTCACCCGCATCCGCGCCGTGGTGCTGCGCGACACGGGAGCCGCCATCAGCCCCTTCAACGCCTGGATACTGCTCCAGGGCCTCGAGACCCTCTCGCTGCGCGTGGAGCGCCATGTCTACAACACGCTGCGCATCGTCGAGCATCTCGCCCACCATCCCAAGGTGGCCAAGGTAAACCACCCCTCGCTCGCCTCGCATCCCGACCACGAGCTCTACAACCAGTATTTCCCCAACGGCGGCGGCTCTATCTTCACCATCGAGCTCAAGGGCGGTGAGAAAGAGGCTTGGGAGTTTATCGACCACCTGCGTATCTTCTCGCTCCTTGCCAATGTGGCCGACGTGAAGAGTCTGGTCATCCACCCCGCCACCACCACCCACTCGCAGATGACTCCCCAGGAACTCGAAGAGCAGCACATCTATCCCTCGACCATACGCCTGAGTATCGGCATCGAGCACGTAGACGACCTCATCGATGCCCTTGACGAGGCACTTACCTACGTCAAGTAATAATCACAATAATAGTCAGCCAGCCTCTCCCCTCGTCTCTTTCCGCTATAGTGGGGAGAGGCTGCCGACCCAACCACAAAGAAGAACACTATGGCAAAAATTGCAAAACAGTTGACCGACCTCATCGGCAACACCCCCCTCTTGGAACTTAACAAGTATTCGGCCACCAAGCACCTTGACACCCCCATCATTGCCAAGGTAGAGTATTTCAATCCAGGCGGCAGCGTCAAAGACCGCATCGCCCTCGCCATGATTACCGACGCCGAGCAGCGTGGCATCCTCAAACCCGGTGCCACCATCATTGAACCCACCAGCGGCAACACGGGTGTGGGCCTGGCTCTGGTGTCGGCCGTGAGAGGCTATCACCTCATCCTCACCATGCCAGAGACCATGAGCGTGGAGCGTCGCAACCTCGTCAAAGCCTATGGGGCGCGGGTAGAACTGACCAGTGGCAAAGACGGCATGACGGGAGCCATCAGACGCGCCGAGGAGCTGAAGCGCGAGATACCGGGCAGCGTGATACTGCAGCAGTTTGAGAACCCCGCCAACCCACAGACCCATTACCTCACCACCGGCAAGGAGATATGGGAGCAGACAGAGGGCAAGATAGACATCTTTGTGGCTGGCGTGGGCACCGGAGGCACCATCTCGGGCATCGGCCGCCGCCTGAAGGAGTACAACCCCAATGTCAAGGTAGTCGCCGTAGAACCCGCCTCGTCGGCAGTGCTCAACGGCAAGCCCAGCGGTCCGCACAAGATACAGGGCATCGGTGCCGGATTTGTGCCCAAGACCTACGACGCGTCGGTGATAGACGAGGTGCTCGACATCGACAACGACGACGCCATCCACACTGGTCGCGAACTGGCTGCCAACGAAGGACTGCTCACGGGCATCTCGTCGGGAGCCGCCGTATATGCCGCCACCCTACTGGCCCAACGCCCCGAAAACCGCGGCAAGCGCATCGTGACGCTGCTGCCCGATACCGGCGAGCGTTATCTCTCGACCGTGCTCTACGCCTTCGACGAATATCCGCTCTAACCCCCCACCCTCTACAGCCACGGCAACACGGCGCAAGCCGCAGCCTGGCATCAAAAAGACAAAGCCGCAGCAGGTCTGTACCGCTGCGGCTTGTTTCGTATATTCCAATCAGTATCAAGGCATCGCCCACGGCATGACTGCCGATGGGTCTGGGCAATGGCAGCCCTGCTGACGGCTATCCCATCACGACATCGAGAACCATCATCAACACGAAGCCTATGGCAAAACCTATCGTGCTGAGATTGCTGTGCGCACCGCTGGAGGCTTCAGGTATCAGTTCTTCGACCACCACGTAGAACATGGCTCCTGCTGCAAAGGCGAGCATATAGGGAAGAGCGGGCAGCAGCAGCGAGGCCAGCACCATGACGGCTATGGCTCCGATGGGTTCGACGACTCCGCTGAGCGTCCCCAACACAAACGATTTCCACCTGCTGTTGCCCGCCGCCCTCATGGGCATGGAGATGATGGCGCCCTCGGGGATGTTCTGGATGGCTATGCCCAACGCTACCGTGACGGCACTGGCCAAAGAGATGTATGACGCACCATTCTCGGCACCGGCAAAGACTACACCCACCGCCATGCCTTCGGGCAGATTGTGGATAGTCACCGCAAAGGCAAGCATGGCAGTCTTGGACAGGTGAGACCTGACGCCCTCGGGCTTGTCGGTGCCTATATGGAGGTGGGGAGTAAACTCGTCGATAACCAGCAGGAAGCCAATGCCCAGAAGAAAACCCACCGCAGCAGGAACCACCGACAACGCTCCACGCCCAGCCACCATCTCCATAGCCGGGATGAGCAATGACCATACCGATGCTGCCACCATCACGCCCGAAGCAAAGCCCAACAACGACTTCTGTAGTCGCACAGACATATCGCGCTTCATCATAAAAACAAATGCGGAGCCGAGCATCGTACCCAGCAGCGGAAGCAGAAGCCCCACGATTATTGTAAGTGTCATAGCTGTCATATTCTACCTTATTATTATTTGTTCCTGCTGCAAAGATACGGTGAAATCGCGAGTCTGGCAATACCCTGATGTGATTTTTTTTCGCCATGGCGGCAAGGACAAAAGACAGAGGTCTGTCAGCGACTGCCCCCAGGGACTACTTATAGAGGATAACTGCCAATGGGAACTTTGTGAACAAATAATCGGGAATAGTGTTGGGCAATTCGCCGATTTTCATTACTTTTGCCCCATCGGCGGGTGGCATTGCCACGATGCACATGATGCACGCCACATCCGCCACCAGTAAGAAGCAGATGATGAATAGGCATTAATCTGCCCTTTGATTTTAGTTATCACTCACAGGGGCGCACTCCACCGACGTGCGCCCCACTTTATTGGAACCAATAAAAGATGAAAAGACTGTCACCGCTCACCCACCGCCGCTATCTGGTACCGCTGGTACTGGTAACCCTACTGTTCTTCCTGTGGGGATTTGCGCGCGCCATACTCGATGTACTCAACAAGCATCTGCAGAACCAGATGGACATCAGCATCACCCAGTCGTCGCTCATCCAGGTGACCACCTATCTGGGCTACTTCCTGATGGCCATCCCCGCGGGCCTGTTTATCAACCGCTATGGCTACCGGCGCGGCGTAGTACTGGGTCTGCTGCTCTTCGGGGCAGGGTCGCTGCTGATGATCCCCGGCGTCGAGGCAGGCACATTCAGGGCTTTCCTGCTGGCCCTCTTCGTGATAGGCTGCGGACTGGTGTTTCTGGAGACTGCCGCCAATCCCTACGTGACCGAATTAGGCCCCGCCGAGACATCGACGAGCCGTCTGAACCTCTCACAGTCGGTCAACGGACTGGGCTGCCTCTTCGCCACCTTTGCCGTGGGCCAGTGGTTCTTCGGCTCGGGCAACATCGAGAGCGTGGTGCTGCCCTACGCGGTGATGGGAGCCACCGTGCTGGTGGTGGCACTAATCTTCACCCGCGCCAATCTGCCCGAGATAGCCCATGCCGACGACGCCAGTGCCCGGCTCAGCCGCAGCCATATCGCCGAACTGCTGCTGCACCGACGCCTCTTCGTCTTCGGACTGGCGGCCCTGCTGTGTTATGAGATTGCCGAGATATCCATCAACAGCTACTTCATCAACTTTGTGACCGGGCAGGGATGGATGGACGACTCGACGGCATCGATGGTCATCACCTGTGCCTTGGCCTTCTTCATGGTGGGACGCTTTGTGGGCAGCTGGATTATGCGCAGCGTGGCGGCAGAGACCATGCTGCTGACTTGCGGCTGTGGCGCCGTGGCGTGTACGGCGCTGGTGCTTGCCGATATAGGCATGGTATCGATGGTGGCGCTGGTGGCCATCTATCTCTTCGAAGCCATCATGTTTCCCACCATCTTCGCCCTGTCGCTGCGCGGACTCGGCGCCTACACCAAGAGCGCCTCGTCGCTGCTGATGATGACTCCCATCGGCGGCTGTGGCTTTCTGCTGATGGGGTTGATAGCCGACCATGTCAACCTGGTGGTTCCCTTTGTGATACCCCTCATCGGCTTTGCCGTAGTGACCGCCTATGCGCTGCGCCTCCGCCACGGCAGAAGCCACGGTGGTGACGGCTCGGTTTTGCAAAGTTGATTTTGCATTTCTGCGCCTAACCACAGCCAATAGGAAAATAATGTGAAAAACAACCACAACGAGCCAAAAAAAATCATTGTCAACCTTTGGATTGACGATTTTTCGTTGTACTTTTGCAGTTGGAATAGGGTCTGTGTCATCACGATACGGGCATAGTCCGTAAATGACTACATTTTTATAACAAATAACAATTATGGTAAACTACAAAGAATTAGGCCTCGTTAACACCCGCGAGATGTTTAAGAGAGCCATCAATGGCGGTTATGCTATCCCTGCATTCAACTTCAACAACCTGGAGCAGCTGCAGGCTATCATCAAAGCTTCTTCTGAGCTGAAGTCACCGGTTATCCTTCAGGTTTCTAAGGGTGCCCGTAACTATGCTAACGAGACTCTGCTCCGTTACATGGCTGAAGGTGCTGTAGAGTATGCCAAGGAATTGGGCTGCAAGCATCCTGAGATTGTTCTCCACCTCGACCACGGAGACAGCTTCGAGCTCTGCAAGAGCTGCGTTGACCTGGGCTTCTCTTCTGTAATGATTGACGGTTCTGCTCTGCCTTACGAGGAGAATATCGCTCTTACCAAGAAGGTAGTAGAGTACGCTCACCAGTATGACGTAACCGTTGAGGGTGAGCTCGGCGTATTGGCAGGTGTTGAGGACGAGGTTTCTTCAGACGTATGCCACTATACAAAGCCTGAGGAAGTTATCGACTTCACCACACGCACTGGCGTAGACTCACTGGCTATCTCTATCGGTACTTCTCACGGTGCTTACAAGTTCACTCCCGAGCAGTGCACCCGCGACCCCAAGACCGGCAAGCTCGTTCCTCCTCCATTGGCATTCGACGTCCTGGATGAGATTATGGTTAAGCTGCCAGGCTTCCCAATCGTTCTCCACGGCTCTTCTTCTGTTCCTCAGGAGTATGTAGACATGATTAACGAGTACGGTGGCAAGCTGCCTGACGCAGTTGGTATCCCCGAGGAGCAGCTCCGCAAGGCTTCTAAGAGCGCCGTTTGCAAGATTAACATCGACTCTGACTCTCGTCTGGCCTTCACCGCTGCCGTTCGCAAGGTATTCCACGACAAACCAGGAGAGTTCGACCCACGTAAGTACTGCGGTCCCGCTCGCGACCTCATGGAGCAGATGTACAAGCACAAGATTACTGACGTGCTCGGTTCTGACAACAAGCTCGCAAACCTCGACTAATCATCGCGCCGCATAGACGGCAACAATGATAACCCAAATGATGAGGCGGAGTCCATGACCTATGGGCTCCGCCTCTCTGTATAGATGCGCACTGGAGAGATGGATGGATGGCGCAAAGACAGCAACAGGCGCATCAAAGAAGAGCCCCGGTGAAGACGCAATGGTCGTCTTCGCCGGGACTCTTGTCATCTGTCGTATTGTGTACCGCCAGCCTTCGCCCACAGACGAAGACCGGCGGCAATGGAAGGGCTACAGGCCACGGGCCTTGAGCAGTCCGGAAGCGTCGGGAGAGGTCATGCCTGTGAAGTCGGTGAACATCTCCATCTGGTCCTTGGTGTTGCCACGGCTGAGGATTTTCTCGCGGAACGCCTTGCCCACTGCGGGGTCAAGGGCGCCATGCTTGGCAAAATAGTCGGCAATGTTGACTGCCAGCACCTCGGTCCACAGATAGCTGTAGTAACCGGCAGCATAGCCACCGCCCCATACGTGGTTGAAGTAAGAGGTGGAATAGCGTGGAGGTATCTGCGCGTTGAGCAGGCCCACCTTCTTGAGCGCCTGGCTCTCAAAGAGAGGAGCCTTGTCGGCGGTGGGCACCTCGTCGGCCTTCATCAGGTGCCAAGCCATATCGACGCTGGTGGCGGCAAGGTTCTCGCCCAGAGCGTAGGCGGTCTGGAAGTTGATGCTCTCGAGCATGCGCTTCTTCAGGTCGGCAGGCATGGGAGCTCCGGTGACGGCATGGCGCACGTAGTGGTCGAATATCTCGGGGATGGAGGCAAACGACTCGTTGAACTGAGAAGGCATCTCGACGAAGTCGCGGGCTACGGCTGTACCGGAGAGCGTGTTGTAGCGGCAGTCGGACAACATGCCGTGCAGGGCGTGACCAAACTCATGGAAGAGCGTGGTGGCCTCGTCCCAGGTGAGGAGCGAAGGCTGGCCCTCGGGCGCCTTGGCGTAGTTGCATACATTATATATAATAGGTAACTGATGACGCTCTCTGCTCTGCTTGGCAAAGGCGCTCATCCATGCGCCACCGCGCTTGGTGGGACGACGGAAGTAGTCGCAATAGAACAAAGCCAGAGGACTGCCATCGGCATTGCTTACCTCGAAGACCTTCATATCGGGATGATAAGTGGGGATGTCGGGGCGGCGCTTGAACTGGAGACCGTAGACGCGCTGGGCTGCATAGAAGACACCCTTCTCTACGACGCTGTCAAGGTTGAAGTAAGGCTTCACCTCGTCATCGCTGATATTGAGCACCTCCTTCTTCATGAGCGCAGAGTAGTAGAAACGGTCGTAGGGCTGGAGCTTGAAGTCGGCACCCTCGGTCTTCTGGGCATAGGCTTCGATGGCGCGAGTCTCGGCGTCGGCCTTGGGCGAATACTCCTTGATGAGTTGGGCGAGGAACTTGTTGACATTCTGCGAGTTCTTGGCCATAGTCTTCTCGAGCGAATAGTCGGCATAGTTGGCATAACCCATCAGGCTGCCCTTTTCGGCACGCAGACGAGCCATTTCGGCCACGATGGCGAAGGTGTTGAACTCGGGACGCGTGCCGTCGGCGCGGTGGATGCTGGCCTCATAGACCTGGCGTCGCAGGTCGCGGTTGCGCAGACTGGCGAGGATGGGCTGCTGTGTGGTGTTGATGATCACGATGCAGTAGGGAGCCTTGGCACCACGGCTCTCGGCATCCTTCTTGCACTGGGCGATGTCGGCATCGCTCAGACCGTCGAGCTTCTCCTTGCTGTCGACCCATACCACTGCGTTGTTGGTCGCCTCGGGCAGGAGGTTGCCCCACTGCTGCTGGAGGTCGGAGATACGCGAGTTAATCTGCTTCATGCGCTGCATCTTGTCGGCAGGGAGCATGGCGCCCGAACGCACAAAGCCCTTATATATCACCTCGGTGAGTCGCTGGTCTTCGCCGGTAAGGCTCTTGTACTCGTGGTCGTATACATACTTGATGCGCTCGAAGAGCTTCTGGTTGAAAGATATCTCGTTGTCCAAGTCGGTGAGCAAGGGTGTCACCTTCTTCTCGGTGTCGGCGATGACGGGCGTCTTGTGGGCACTGCAGAGACCGAAGAACACATTGCTGACATTCTCGAGCAGCACACCGCTGTTCTCGTAGGCGAGGATGGTGTTGGCAAAGGTAGGTTTGGCCTTGTTGTCCACTATCTTCTGGATGTTCTCACGTTGCTCCTTGACAGCCGCCTCGATGGCAGGCAGGTAGTCGGTCTCCTTGATGCGTGCGAAGTCGGGCGCTCCAAAGGGCAGAGTGCTCTTCTGGAGCAGCGGGTTCTGTCGACAGGTCTTGTTGCCGTGGTCACAGCATGCACTACCGGCGTGCTGGGCATCTGCGGCGACAGGCATTTGCAGCAAAGCTGTTGCCAGTCCGATGGTAATAAAAGCCTTGTTGATTTCCATATTGATGATTGTTTGAGTCTTGTGCCTACAAATTTACTCAATACTATTGGTATAAAAGACAAAAACCATTAACATTTTTGTCTTGCGTGGCAATTTGTTGCCAATTGGGGCACCCGCACATGCGCAGAGTGCCCTGCCACGGGTGCAGCCTATTTCAAATAGAAGAGGAAGTCCTCGCCGTCCCACTCCCAGCCCACGATGTCGTAGCGGATGAGGCGTGCCAGTATCTTGATGACCAGGAAACGCTTGATGTGGGCTATCTTGGAGATGACCTGGAGAGGCTGGTGAGGATTGAGACGCATCATCTCCATCAGCCCCGACTCGGTATCGGTGTAGGGCATCACGTTCTCTTCGCGCTGCTCTTGCTTCCACATCTCTATAATTACGGGCGACGCCACCACATTCTCATCCTTGATGCGCATATAGGCGGTCTTGTGGCCCTCGTCGTCGAAGGCGCACACCGGCTTGGCAGTGGCGGGCGGAATGGTGGCAACCACCACATTGCGCCCATCGACATGATAGGTCTTGAAGTTGATGTCGGCCTCGGGCTCACAGCATCCGTAGGCCGCACGGGTCATCATGTAGATTTCCTCTTCGGTCTTGACTCCGGCTATGGTACCGTCGTCGCGCACGCCGATGAGCAGGCGGCCGCCCACGGTATTGGCAAATGCCGACACCGAGCGCGCCAGTTTGCCGGCGTCGGTGATTTCGAACTTGAAGTCCTGCTGCCGGTGCTCGCCCTGAGCCGTGAGGTCGTGTATGTATTGACTGTCGTCGCGCATGGTGGATGAAGGATTATTCCTGATAACGCTTGGTGCGCACCTTGAACTTGTCGAAGCCCTCGCCATAGACTCCGATTACAGCACTCTGTGACACAAAGGCTTTGGGGTCTATCTCGTTGATGAGCATGAATATCTTGTGAGACTCGCTCTTCTTGGCCAGCACGAAGAGCATGTGGACATCGCGGCCCGAGTAGAAGCCATGGCCGTTGACCACGGTCACGCCGCGGTGGGGGTCATTGATGATGCGGGCACCAATCTCTTCATACTTGTCGGAGATGATGAAGAACTGCACCGAACGGCGCATGGAGTTGACCACATAGTCTATGCAGAGCGACGAGACGATGAGCGTCACATATCCGTAGATGATTTTCTCCCAGTCGTGCAGCACAAAGTAGCTCGAGGTGATGATGGTAAGGTCGACCACGAGGAACACGCGGCCCAAGGATATGTTGCGATACTTGCTGATGATGGCTGCCACGATATCCGTGCCTCCGGTAGAGCCGTTGAAAGCAAGTCCCAAGCCGATACCGCTACCCATGAACACACCGCCTATGATGGAGGTCATGAAGGGGTCACCCTCCAGCAGATGGATGCTCTCCAGATGCTCTTGGAAGACGGTGGAAAGCGCCGTGAGCAACGACACCGCGTAGATGGTCTTCACGCAGAAGCGCCAGCCCAATATGCGGAGCGCAATGAGAAGCAGCGTGGCGTTGATGGCAAAGTAGGACATCTGGACAGGGATGTCCATGCCCCAGTAGAGTACCGATGATACACCCGGCACACCGCCCGTAGGTATCTTGTTGGGCAGCAGGAAGATGGTCCAGCCCAATCCATAGGAAATCATGGCTATGCTTATCATCACATAGTCACGTATCTCTTTGCGTATTGCCTTCTTTCTTTCAATAGTCAAGGTCATTGTCGTCGATGTATTTATTATGGTTATAAAGTGTGTGCAAAGTTACGCAGTTTTCCACGATAATATGTTTGATTGTTATCCTTTTTTCTCTAATTCTTGATTAAAAGGAGATAGTTTTTGTCCCTACCTTTCAGTCTATAATCTTATAGTGGCGCAAAGCGTGGGCTATGCCGTGGTTGTCGACATCGGTGGTGACGAAGTCGGCAGCCGCCTTGACATCGTCGGCACTGTTGCCCATAGCCACGCCGATGCCGGCAGCGCTGAGGATGGCGATGTCGTTGCCACCGTCGCCGAAGGCCATGGTCTGGCTGATGTCGAGGTGCAGGAAACCGGCCATCTCGCGCAAGCCAAGTGCCTTGTCGACACCCTGGCGGGTAAAGTCGGTAAACTCGGGGTGCCAACGGCCCGAGGTGACATGGCGCAGACGCGGGCTGAGTGCGGCTTCCTGGGCGCGGGTCATAAAGGGCGACAACTCCAGGATGCCCTCTGTGCCCAGGTCCTTGAGCGTCAGGCTGTAGTCGAGCACATCTACGCCAAGCCCCTTGACATAGATACGGTCTACGAGGTCGGAGTTGTTGTAGACCACGATGGTCCGCTCACCGTCTACCACCACCGGATAGTGGTTGTCGATGGCGTCGGCGAGCACGGTAGCCACATCGTCGGGGTCCATAGGGTGACGGCTCACCACCGTATCGCCCACCACGCAGTAGGCACCATTGGTGGTGATATATCCGTCGATGAGGTGAGCGATGGGCTTGAGGTTGGTGATAAAGGCCATGGGTCGGCCCGTGGATATATAGATGCCCACGCCACGCCGGTGGGCTTCCTCGAGCGCCTCTACGGTAGAGGCGGGCACGGTGTGGGAGGTAAAGCTCACCAACGTGCCGTCAATGTCGAAAAAGAGTGCTTTGATATTCATTATCGTCGTCTAATCGTTGTCATACATTCCTCTGAACCATCTCAGTTCGTCGTAGGTCTGGCGGATATCGTCCATATCGATGTCGAAGGTGCGGTCGACCGTACGCGGCGAGTCGTGGAGGGAGTGAGAGAAGAGCCAGTCGTAGGTCTTCTGCAGATAGAAGAGGCGTGCGGGTGTGCCGTGGTTGCCCCCTTTTATCCAGTCGTAGCGCAGCAGCTGGTCGTTGCCGCTCTGCTGCAGATAGTCGACCACTCGCTTGGACTGGGCTATAGGCACGGCGCGGTCGGCGGTACCATGCATAATCCACAAGGGCACCTGGCCCAGCCCCGCGGGCTCCTTCACCGAGCAGCCTCCGCAGAGCGCCATGGCAGCTGCCACCTTGTCGGGATAGGCTGCCACAAAATCCATCGTGCCGTAGCCTCCCAGACTCATGCCCAGGACATAGACGCGGGTGGTGTCGATGGCATAGTGTGCCACGGTCCACTCCAGCAGGTCATTGATTTTCTTGGGGTTCCACGCTCCGCCTCCGTTCTGCGGCGCCAACACCACGGCAGGCACAATCTTACCCTTCTGTATGGCGTGGAGCACACCGTAGCGGCGCACCTTTTCCAAATTGTTGCCACACAGGCTGGCGCCGTGGAGGAATATGACCAACGGCACGCCACGCCCCTCTGGTTCATACTCCTCGGGAGTAAATATCCAGAAGTTGTAGCTGCCCGGCACCTTGCCGCGCATGGCCTCCATCTTGCCCTGGCCGTCGGTGGCTGCATGGGCGGCAAGCGTCGTAAGCCACAGCAAGGCCAGGAATATCGTCTTCAGTTTCATCAGCTATGTCTTTATACGTTATTGCAAAGTTAATGATAAACCAGCAATAATATGTGACAATAGCGTTAATCTTTATAAATCGCGCCATAATCGACGATGATGTTGACAAAGGTCAACCCGCACCCCGACGGGGCTTACACAAACGCTGCCGACGCCACCATCATCACGATGCTTGCCGCTGCGAAGGCTATTTTTATAAAAAATAGCGCCGGATATGCCTCAGCAAGTGTTTTTTTTATCCCTAAGGCCTAAATTCTGCCAATTTATTGCTACCTTTGTACAAAACTATTAGCTTTAACAATGGAAATATTAAGAAAATTATCTGTCAAGGCCTTCCTGGCTTTGAGCGTAATGTGTGGTGCCACCACGGCTGTCCACGCTGAAAATCTTACGCAGTATGTGAATCCCTATGTGGGAACCGGCGGCCATGGCCACGTGTTCCTCGGTGCCAATGTTCCCTTCGGTTACATCCAGCTCGGTCCTACCGAGAAGACCCGTGGATGGGACTGGTGCTCGGGCTATCATTATAGCGACAATGTACTCATCGGTTTCGGTCACGCCCACCTCAGCGGAACCGGCATCGGCGACCTGGGCGACATCGCTCTGCTGCCCGTATCTACCGCTGCGCAGGACTCTGTAATCTTCGCCCACAGCGACGAGACCGTCCGCCCCGGCTATTATGGCCTGAAGCTCAACAACCCCAATGTCAAGGTAGAGCTCACCGCTACACAGCGCGTGGGTATGCATCGCTACACATTCGCCAATGCCAAGAAGGCGCTGATGAAGCTCGACCTGCTGCAGGGCATCGGATGGGATACGATGAAAGTATGCGGCATGCGCCAGGTGAGCCCCACACTGATAACAGGCTATCGCAAGTCTACAGGATGGGCCAAGAACCAGCAGGTGTATTTCGCAGCCGAGTTCTCCACTCCCGTCAAGATGGTGCAGGGCAATGACACCATCGCCGTGCTCGAGCTCGCCGACGCCACCCGTCCCGTGCTGGTCAAGGTGGGTCTCTCTGCCGTCAACGAGGGCAACGCCATGCTCAACATGCAGGCCGAGGTGCCCGGTTGGGACTTTGACGCTGTAGCCAAGGCTGCCGACGAGGCTTGGAACACCGAGCTGGGCAAAATCAAGATTGAGACCAGCAACGCCAACGACCGCGCCATCTTCTATACCGCCATGTATCACTCGATGACCGCTCCCTCTGTATTCTCCGACGTCAATGGCGAATACCGTGGTGCCGATTACAAGATACACCGTGGCAAGTTCACCAACTATACCACATTCTCTCTTTGGGACACCTACCGTGCCAACATGCCTCTGATGTCACTCATCCATGCCGACAAGGCTGCTGATATGGCACAGACCTTTATCCATATCTACAAGCAGCAGGGCAAACTGCCTATCTGGCATCTTATGGGCAACGAGACCGACTGTATGGTGGGCAATCCCGGCGTGGCCGTCCTCGCCGACTACGTGCTCAAGGGTCTGGTGGCCGACAAGGAGGCTGCCTACGAGGCTATGAAGGCTTCGGCCATGAAGGACGAGCGTGGTATAGACCTGCTCAAGAAGTATGGCTACATCCCCTGTGACCTCGACCCCACCTTCGAGACCGTTGCCAAGGCTCTGGAGTATGCCCTCGCCGACGCCGGTGTGGCCAAGGTGGCCAAGATGCTCGGTCACGAGGAAGACTACCAGTACTTCTACAACCGCAGCCAGGTTTACCGCCGTCTCTTCGACCCCGCCACCGGTTTCATGCGTGGCGTTGACAGCAAGGGCAAGTTCCGCGAGCCCTTCAACCCCTTCCACGCCGTACACCGTCAGGACGACTACACCGAGGGTAATGCCTGGCAGTATGCCTGGCTCGTTCCCCACGATGTTCATGGTCTCGTGAGCTGCTTCAAGAGCGAGAAGCGATTTGTCTCCAAACTCGACAGCCTCTTCATCGTCAACGGCGACATGGGCGCCGAGGCTTCTCCCGACATCTCGGGCCTCATCGGACAGTATGCCCATGGCAACGAGCCCAGCCACCATATATTATATATGTATAACTACGTTGGCCAGCCCTGGAAGGGTGCACGCCTCATCCGCCAGACACTCGACGAGATGTACAAGAACGAGTTCGACGGTCTCAGCGGTAATGAAGACGTAGGCCAGATGTCGGCCTGGTACATCCTGTCGAGCGTAGGTCTCTATCAGGTAGAGCCCGAGGGCGGCAAGTTCATCTTCGGCTCACCCATCTTCGACCGCGCCACACTCAATGTCGGCGAAGGCAAGACTCTCGACATCGTTGCCCGCAACAACAGCAAGAAGAATATGTACATCCAGAGCGTCAAGTGGAACGGCCGTCCTTATACCAAGTCGTATATGGACTATGCCGACCTGATGAAGGGCGGTGTGCTCGAGTTTGTAATGGGTGCCAAGCCCTCTAAGTTCGGCACCAAGGTTAAGGACCGTCCCTAAATGACACTGTCTATGACTATCAGCAATATCACAAAGGTGGCAATCGCAGGATTGCTCACCTTTGCAGCCACGACCTCGGCCCAGGCCCAGGCTTCGGTAAACCAGAAAGAGTTCGGACAGGAGTATATAGACGCCATCGCCGTCGCCACGCCCTACGTGTCCAAGCGCCCGGCTGTCGAGGAACGCCTCTTCCGTTCCAAAGTCATCGAGCAGTGCATCAAGGACATGAAGAAGCGTCTGAAGGACTCGCCCTATCTCGCCTGGATGTTTGAGAACTGTTTCCCCAACACCCTCGACACCACCGTGCACTACGAGGAAGACGCCGACGGCAACCCCGACACCTTTGTCTATACCGGCGACATCCACGCCATGTGGGGCCGCGACTCTGCAGCCCAGGTATGGCCCTATCTCCAGTTTGCCAAGAAGGACAAGAATATCCAGCAGATGATTAAGGGTGTCATCCTGCGTCAGTTCAAGAACATCCAGTACGACCCTTACGCCAATGCGTTCCAACGCGACTTCGCCGAGAAGAGCCGCTGGATGAGCGACGACAGCGGCATGAAGCCCGGACTGCACGAGCGTAAGTATGAGATAGACAGCTTGTGCTATCCGCTGCGCCTGGCTTACGAGTACTGGCTCGTCACCGGCGACGCCTCTATCTTCGAGGGTCAACTCTGGCAGGATGTGGTCAAGAATATCCTTGCCACCTTCCACGAGCAGCAGCGCAAGAATGGCCCTGGCTCCTATAGGTTCCTGCGCGTCACCGACCGACAGCTCGATACCGTCTGCAACGTGGGCCTTGGAGCCCCCGTGCGTCCTGTCGGACTCATCGCATCGGTCTTCCGTCCATCCGACGATGCCACCACTTTCCTCTTCCTTATTCCCTCCAACTTCATGGCAGTGACCACCCTCAACAAGATGGCCGACGTGCTGACCCGTGTCAACGGCAACAGCCAGATGGCCAGCCAGTGCACAGACCTGGCCAACGAGGTAAAGGCCGCGCTGCAGAAGTATGCCGTCTACGACCATCCCAAGTATGGCAAGATCTACGCCTACGAGGTCGACGGTATGGGCAACCACCTGCTCATGGACGACGCCAACGTGCCCAGTCTGCTCGCCATGCCCTATCTGGGTGATGTCGACATAGATGACCCCATCTACCAGAACACCCGCCGCTTCGTGTGGAGCGAAGACAACCCCTACTTCTTCCGCGGCAAGGCTGGCGAAGGCATCGGTGGTCCCCACATGGGCTACGACATGGCTTGGCCTATGAGCCTTATCATGCGCGCCATGACCAGCCGTGACGACAAAGAGATCAAGGAGTGTGTACAGATGCTTATGGACACCGACGCCAACACGGGAGTTATCCACGAGTCGTTCGACATCAAGGACTCGATGCACTACACCCGTCCCTGGTTTGCCTGGCAGAACACTCTCTTCGGCGAGCTTATCCTGAAGCTCGTCAAGGACGGCAAGACCGACCTGCTTATCTCATGCAAGAAATAAAACCTGATAACAACAATGAAAGAAATCAATTTAGCCAATAAGAAGGTGAGCCCCGTAGCCTGGGTGCCCACCCTCTATTTTGCCATGGGCATGCCCTTTGTGGTGCTCAATATGGTACTGTCTCTTCTGTACAAGGACCTGGGCATAGGCAATGCAGAGATTACCTTCTGGACCGGCCTCATCATGCTGCCCTGGACCCTGAAGTTCCTGTGGAGCCCCCTGCTTGAGCTCTACAAGACCAAGAAGTTCTTCGTAGTCCTCACCCAGGTAGTCAGTGGCGTCGTCTTCGGTCTGGCAGCCATCTCGCTCCACCTCCCCGACTTCTTCGCCATCTCTATAGCCCTCTTTGCCGTAGTTGCACTGAGTGGTGCCACCCACGACATTGCTGCCGACGGCACCTATATGGGCGTGCTGTCCAAGGAGGACCAAGCCCGGTGGATAGGCTGGCAAGGTGCATTCTACAATATCGCCAAGATTTTTGCCACCGGACTGCTGGTATGGATTGCCGGCATCATCACCCCCATGGTGGGAGTGCTCAATGCCTGGACTGCCATCCTCGTCTTCCTCTGCGTGGTGATGACCGCGCTGGGTATCTACCACTACTTCATCCTGCCCACCGACGGCAAGCACAACGACGACAAGAAGAGTGCCAGCGAGACGCTGAAGGAACTGTGGGATGTGCTCAAGGAGTTTGTCCAGAAGGCACACATCATCTACTACATCCTCTTCATCATCATCTATCGCCTCGCCGAGGGATTTGTGATGAAGGTGGTGCCCCTCTTTCTCCACGACCCCGTTTCCCAGGGTGGACTCGGACTGAGCAATGAGCAGATTGGCACCTACTATGGCACCTTCGGAGCCGCAGCCTTCGTGGTGGGCTCTATCCTCGGCGGCAACGTCATCGCACGCTTCGGTCTGAAGCGGGTGCTGTTTGTCCTCGCCCTTATCTTCAACCTGCCCTTCCTGGTCTATACCTTCCTCGCCATCTACCAGCCCAGCAGCCTCTGGCTCATCGGCGGCGGCATCGTGATAGAGTATTTCGGCTACGGATTTGGCTTCGTGGGCCTCACCATGTTTATGATGCACCAGATAGCTCCCGGCAAGAACCAGATGTCCCACTATGCCATCGCCTCGGGTATCATGAACCTCAGCGTGATGGTCACCGGTATGTCGAGCGGCAAGCTCACCACGCTGTTGGGCTATGAGGGCTTCTTCCTCTTTGTGCTGATATTCATCATACCCGCACTGCTTATCACCTGGTTTGTGCCATTCACCTATCCAGACAAGAAACAATAATATTCATACAACCAAAATCATAACGATTATGAGCAAACTGATTATTGAAGGACAGGCCCTGCCCAACATGCCTTGGGAAGAGCGTCCGCAAGACTGCAAGAATGTAATGTGGCGTTGCAGCGACAACCCCATCATCCCCCGCGACCTGCTGCCCACCAGCAACAGTATCTTCAACAGTGCCGTAGTACCCTTCGGCAATGGTTTCGCTGGCGTTTTCCGCTGCGATGATACCAACCGCCGCATGGTGCTTCACGTAGGCTTCTCTGAGGATGGCAAGAAGTGGAACATCAATGAAGAACCGCTCCGTTTCCAGTGCGACAACGAGGAAGTGGGACAGTGGGTGTATGGCTACGACCCACGTGTGTGCAAGATAGAGGACAAGTACTATGTCACATGGTGCAACGGCTACTACGGCCCAACCATCGGCGTGGCATGGACCACCGACTTCAAGACCTTCCACCAGCTGGAGAACGCCTTCCTGCCTTACAACCGCAACGGCGTGTTGTTCCCCAAGAAGATCAATGGCAACTTCGCCATGCTCTCTCGTCCTTCTGACACTGGCCACACTCCCTTCGGCGACATCTTCTATAGCGAGTCGCCCGATATGTGCTTCTGGGGCAAGCACCGCCACGTGATGGCTCCCGCTCCATTCGAGCAGAGCGCATGGCAGTGCATGAAGATTGGTGCCGGACCCATCCCAATCGAGACCAGCGAGGGCTGGCTGCTGTTCTATCACGGCGTGCTCCACTCTTGCAATGGTTATGTATACAGCTTCGGTTCGGCTCTGCTCGACCTGGAGCAGCCCTGGAAGCCCATCTACCGCAGCGGTCCCTACCTCATCTCTCCGCAGAAGCAGTATGAGCTCACCGGCGACGTGCCAAACGTATGTTTCCCCTGTGCCGAGCTCCACGACCCCGAGACCGGACGCGTAGCCGTTTACTACGGTTGTGCCGACACCGTCACCGGACTGGCTTTCGGCTACATCCCCGAGATTATCGAGTGGACCCGCAAGAACAGTATCATCTGATAGCACCCATTATGGCGGCTTCCTCTGCGGAGCCGTCATCACAACCCTTACGAGAGGATGTCGGCACAGCGCCGTCATCCTCTTTTTTTGCGCATTAGCTCCAAACGGTCTAACCCCGACAGGTCATCTGATTCTGATTCATGCCATACTGATGGAGGCATAACTCGCTATGGCTTCACCCAGACCAGAGCCAATCTGCTCAAAACCGGAAATAGCCTAAATTAAGATCAAGTAACGGTTAGAGACAATGAAATCAAAGCACGAAAAGATTATTTCCTGTTGCCATATACATAAATTGCAACGCGCAATGCGTTGCAATCTATGTATTTGTAAGTTATCTGTCACGGGCTGTGCGCCCGGGGATCACTCGGCTGTGAGATAGAGCACACGGCTTGACCATCCGTTGGTCTCTACGTCGGTCTTGTGATTGTAGGGGAAGTCGAGGCCGTGGTTCATGAGGAAGGCGCCGCTATAGAGACGGCCCTCGCAGAAGAGGGGGTCCTTGTCGATGCGGGTCAACTCGTGCACGCGATACATGCGCTGTGGGTCGAGACCAGCCATGCACACGCGGGGCAGATGGTCGTCTACGAAGTTGGCCATCTTCCACCAGTAGAACACAGCCTTGTCCTTGGCCTCAGTCACATACATGAGCGAAGCGATGTGCTGGTCGTCGTAGGGGCTCACCAGGCGGTAGAGGTCGCCCATCTGCACCACAGGCCGTATGGTCTTGTAGTCGGCGATGGCACGCTTGGCAAAGTCGCGCTCGGCGTCGGTCATATCGCAGGGCTGCATCTCCATGCCGAGGCGGCCTGTCATAGCCACATCAAAGCGATACTTGATGGGCAGACGGCGCATGGTCTGGTGGTTGGGCGATGCGCTCACGTGCGAAGCCATGCCGATGGCGGGGAAGAAGTGACTGGTACCCCACTGCATGTAGATGCGCTGCAGGGCGTCGGTGTTGTCGCTCACCCACCACTCGTCAAAGTAGGGCAGTATGCCCCAGTTGACGCGGCCGCCACCGCTGGCACAGCTCTGCATCACCACGTCGGGATACTTGGCACGTATGCGCTCGAGCACCTTCTTCAGACCCTCGTGATAGGCTATGTAGAGGTGGCTCTGGTTGGCGGCAGAGAGCGACTGCGAGCCATGAGACATGATAGACATGTTGGCGTCCCACTTGATATAAGCTATCTGCGGATAGCGGGTAAGCAGATTGTCGACCACGCCGAAGACGAAGTCCTGCACCTTGGGATTGCCCATGTCGAGCACCAGCTGGTTGCCGCCGCGTCCACCCACGAGCGGACGGTTCTTGGCGTTGATGATCCAGTCGGGGTGGCGCTCGTAGAGTTCACTCCGCTCGTTGGTCATCTCGGGCTCGATCCAGATGCCAAACTTGATGTCGTGGCACTTGGCGTCGTCGAGCAGAGCCTCGATGCCACCGGGCAGCTTACGGGTGTCGGCCACCCAGTCGCCCAGAGCAGCGTCGTCGGTGCGCTGATACTTGCCGCCAAACCATCCGTCGTCCATCACGAAGAGCTCGCCGCCGAGGGCCTTGAAATCGGCCATCATCTGGTCCATCTTCTTCTCTTCGACATTCATATACACGCCCTCCCAGCTGTTGAGCAGGATGTCGCGTACCTGGTTGCCATGGCAGAGCTTGTACTCGCGGCCCCAACGGTGGAACGTGCGACTCACGCCGCCCTTGCCCTCATTGCTGTAGGTAAGCGCCAGCACAGGGGTGACAAAGCGTTCGCCCCGAGCCAGATGGTAAGCAGAGCACTCCTCGTCGATGCCAGCCAGCAGATAGTGGTAGTCGGTGTTGTAGGTCTCCACCTGCAGACGGTAGTTGCCGGTATAGCAGAGGGCTGCTCCGATGGTGCGTCCGTGGTTCTCGGCGGGCTTGCCGTCGAGCGAGAACATCACCTCGGCATGCTCAGTCTGCGAGTTGCGCACACCGTTCTTGTTCTTTACGGTGACAAATCCACGCTGCAGCGGATGCTCTACGAGCCTTGCCTCGTTGCCCCATGCTCCGTGGAAGCGTGTCATCCACACATCGCCGCGGCGTATGGGCAGCATGGCGCTGGCAAAGCGGTTGAGAGTGATGGGGCGCTTCTCGTAGTTTTCTATCTCGGTCCATGTCTCGATGATATCCACGTCGCTATAGGCGCGATAGCAGATGTTTACCACCACGGGGTACACCTTGTCCTGCATGCGCACGATGGTCACCGTGGCTTTGGGCTCTGCCACCACCTTGGTGTCTGTATAGCGCAGGTCGGTGGCCATAGACCCGTCGGCGTGGGTTATGGCGAGTGCGGGTTCATGCACCAGTTCCGACCCGTAGGTGGGATAGATGGGGGTGCGCGCCAGAGGCACGGCGTTGTCGAGGTCATGTTTGCCGAGACGCTCGCCAAGGTAGACATAGCGGGGCTGCATGTCTTTCGACACTTCCAGGACTAACGACATGTGGGGAGTCTCCACCGACACGCGCTGGGGCTGTTCGGCGGCGTGGGTCACGGCCGCTGCCAGCAACGACAGCATCACAAAGATTTTTCTCATCATTATATGTTTTTTAGTTATTGTTCGCCGATATATATTAATAGTGTTCGCCGATATACAGATAGTGTTCACCCATATACTGATATTGTTCACCGATATATTAAAAGGTATGGCCCGAGCGCTCATCGTGTCTGCGACCAGGGCAGCCATCGGGGCAGGGCGCAGGGACCTAACTTTCTACAAAGTTAGCCAAAGGTTGGTGCATGGCAAAAGAAAAGGGCGATTATTTTCACTCCATCCATGATGATTGTCAATTATCATGGTTTCTTTAGAGTCCATCGCCACCACTACGCCGACCATGCCGACCACCGCCTTTGATGTGCATTGTGACGAGACAAGCATCCATGCCCATGTGCAGACCGTGCCTGTTGAACAAGTAAGGAAACGTGGGCGCGTCGGAAGCAAGTACATTCACAAGGACAAGCCAGAAAAGGTTCTCTCTACAAAGGAATGGAGAGCACTTCCAAAAGAAGAACGTGACAACTACACAAAATCGGAAGCGGCAAAGGGTGTTGTTGAAAGGGTCTCTTATGCCAAAGTGTGGGGAGAGCGAGCAAAGGACAAATCACAATACCTTTCCCAACTGCATACTGACTATTCTATTACAATAAGGTAGGGCATAAGTATGGCTTGGCAAGAGGCTTCTCCTATGATGAACCTTCAGAGGAAGAAAAGCGAAGGCGCAAGCATAAGAACAAGGTGGTGCTTGAAGCTGAACGTCAGGCGAAAGTCGCTCTTGACAAAGTGGAGAAGTATGCTGTACTTGCCTTGATCGACAAGAAGGAGCTGACCATTCCTTTTCTCAACATCAAGGCTCCAGTTCAAGAAGCGATGAATGCCGTAAAGAAAGAACTTGCCATCCCGATTCCTACTATTATCGGGCAAAAGGCGTGGCGTGAGGAGCGTGTGGCTAATATCTACGCTGCAATCAAGGCTCTTGTAGCAGCCGTTAATGCAGAACGTGACAAGCAGAATGAAGATGTACGCAAGTCTGTCAACAAGACATACACTTACTATATGCAGAATCTCAATAAGCAGATAGAGGAGAACAAGTCGCTTCGTGCCGAGAATGATGCGCTAAAGGCAGAAAACAACATTGTCAAACAACGCATCTCTCAACTTGACGAGAAGGCTGTGGAGCGAGTGACTACTCAACTTGTCTATGCGAAGGAAGAACTCGCCAGTGCCAAAAGTTATAATACTACACTTATGGAAATGTACAATGATTTGAAGGCTCGTTGGAATGCCATTTGGCAGGAGCCAGAAATGACAGAGGCTTGGCACAGAGTGGAAGCACGTAAGGAGGAAGATGCAAAAGAAAAGGCTCGGCAAGAAGCCGAAGCCAAAAGTGAAAGCATGGCTCGGCAAAATAGATACATAGGAGTGCTTGACAAGTTCATCCATGAGGGACATGAAGCTTTATCATCCTTTGCAAAAACAGACAGAGTCAACTTCAACGAGAAAGAATCGGCTTCCATATAATACGGCATCATGGCGTTTGCTACAAAACATGACATAGGATTGGACTCGCAAGGCGGCATTGAATCGGCTGCAAGGAGTTTTTGTCTGATATGCCGTGGCATGGTTTTACAGACTTCAAGCAGGAATGTGTCACCAACTGGACAAAACTCTTCGCTACGAATGAAGTTCAATTCACAGACAAAACCATTGACAACTTTCTCGCTTTTGTTGACCACATGTCATGTGGTGCAGACACATACGTTTCACTTGGCGGTTCCAATGGCTGCGCCGACCAACTTGCGAATTGGGATGGAACACAGAAGGTAGGTCTAGGGGGTATACGCCAAAAGAAGAGTAGTCTTGCAAAATAATGCACACGAAAACGCATATCTTTAAAATGGATGACAATATTTTGTTATAGAAAAGGACAACAAAACTATTAAATCTCATAAACAATATCACATTCAAAAGGCAATCACTTTTTGGGGAAATAGCTATTTATGAGAAAGGGGCTAATAATGATATGGAAGAAGGAAACTTGGAAATTAGCCCAAGTTTCCTTGCCAATACCGTTTATTTGTCTCCATTTACAATTATTATACAAACCGCCTTGCTTGCCAACTCTACCTGTTTAGGCAATGCCTTGCCTGTCAAAAGATTGGTTTGAGGCATAGTAATACTCGTGGGCAAAAGATCCACAAGGTTTCTGATGTAACTTGCTTTAATAGCATAGCCAGCATTTTCTGCTTCACGGTGTTTAGCACACACAACTCCGATAATATATCCATTCTTATCAAAAAGAGGTCCACCACTATTGCCTGGCTGTATGGGAGCAGACATCTGATATTCCGCGATATTTCCTTCAAAACCTGTCTTTGAACTGATTATGCCATTAGTTAATTTTATGTCCAATCCCATTGTTGATATAAGAGGATAACCTAAAACAAAACAATCTTCACCGACGCTTGAAGTTGTATATTTTAATGTGTATGGAATATTTGTTAAAGGCTTAAACGCTACATCTGTGATTCTCAAAATTGCTAAGTCATTCTGTTTGTCAGATATCTCAACTCTTGCCGTATATGAGGTTTTCGTATCATCGTTGATACCCGTCACTTTTATAGTTCGTGCATTTTCAATGACGTGGTAATTGGTTATGATGTATCCATCTTTGCTTATGAAGAATCCTGTGCCAGATGTTCTTGTTTCTTTTTGAATAGCATCAACCGGTTTTACTGGAGGGTAAAGCTTAAGATATGATACAGTTTCATATCCAGTTATATTGCCATAATCCTCATCTAAGCATGGTATTTGAGATGAGAATGAGACGGGACTATCTTGCACTGACACACCTGAAAAGGGTGATATTTTATAATTACGTTCACGTCCATGCCAATATGCCTGGAATAAATAATATGTGCATTCATAGATACCAGTTGTTGAGCCTTTTTGGAGGAAGAAATATATATCGCCATCTTCTGCCACTGTACGCTCCTTGGGTACATCTATTCTTACAGCTCGATATTTATTAGGATTCCTAGTAACACCATCATAATCTTTTTCAATACTGAGTTTCATCCCATTCGCAATCCATATACCTTCTATTGATTCCAAGTTTTCCTCAGTATCAAAATATTTTTTTGCAAGAGCCTCTGTATAATTCTGTACATAGAAAATCTGTTTTCCTTTTACCGTCTTTTGTGCATGCATAAATATGCAGATAAAAAGAAAAAAGATAGATGCCGAAATTCTTTTATAAAATGACTCTACATGCACTAAAGAGACTATGTATAATTCCATATTTCTATCTCGTTAATAATATCTGATATAATAGTTATTTTTTTTGCATCTGTAGGATTTTCCTTATCAGTGAAAGCCTTTATTTCAATGGCACCATATGTATTAACACCTTTGGTAATATTCGCAAGCATCTGTTCCTGTGCAGATGGGGCTAAACAATAATCTATCATATAGATTTTATCTACCTTTCTATTTCCATCCCATAGAATATTTTCGCTTAAATTGAGCAAAATACAATGGCGATGTAATACTACTTCTTGAAAAAGATATTCTCTTGAAAAATTATTCATGTCATAACTAAAAAAATTTATTATTTCTTAAAGCGCAAACGCTACCAACATTCATCCACATCCATCATAGTACCCAATCATTTGTGAGACAGTCTCCACCAAAAATGTACTTCACGATGATTGGTGTTTGCTCTGTTTATCCTTTCGGTGTGGTAATTTGGCAGGATGTGAGCAATATGTCTTGCAAAAGATGGCATGATGCCACTATGCGTTGCAAAGATACGGAAAAGCTTCAATTATGGCAACTTTTTGTGCCATGTAAGTGTGATTTTAGATAAAATTTGCTTAAAAAACGCGCGGAACAATGATTTTATGCCTTGTTCTCAATAAAATTATGTACCTTCGCAAGATAAGAAACGAGTGTTCATATACAATGGAATTAAAGGCTTTGATAGCAGAATGTACTGCATACGACTTCAAGGTGATGCTTGAAGAGAAGAAACCTAAGAGTTGGTTGAAGAGCGTGAGCGCTTTTGCCAATGGCTTGGGTGGTTCCCTTTTCTTTGGCATTGATAATGATGGCATAGTCAAAGGACTTGAAGATGTGCAGCATGTTTGCGAGGCCATCAGTAGCAGAATTCGCGACTATATGGATCCACTGCCAGAGGTTGAGATGATGCCCCATGATATAGATGGTTTACACATCTTGCAACTCAAAGTCAACGCAGGGCATTATACTCCATATTACTATGTTGGAGATGGTCAGCGTATTGCCTTTGTTCGCATCGGTGATGAAAGCGTACCTGCCACAGCAGAGCAGATGGTTCGCTTGGTACTGAAAGGTTTTAATAAAACCTATGATTCCCTTCACACGGATTATAAATCTGAAGACTATGCTTTCACGATATTAGCGAATACTTTCAAAGACCGCACCAAGCAAGAATGGGACAAGAAGTATCTATTATCGTTTGGGCTGGTAACAGTTGCAGGTACCCTTACGAATGCAGGAGCACTGTTTGCCGATGATTGTCCTTTATGGCAATCCCGTCTTTATTGTACCCGATGGGATGGAACGGAAAAGGGCGACGCCATCAATGATGCAGAGTTTACAGGCAATGTCCTCATGCTGCTCCGTGAAGCAATGAACTTTGTGAAGTCAAACACCAAGAGAGGCTGGGAGAAACTGCCTGATGGACGAAAGAATAAACCAGAGTATGCGGAACGTGCAGTTCTTGAAACAATGGTAAACCATTTCATCCATCGTGACTACACAGTGATGGGCAGTGAAGTTCATCTCGACATTTACAACGATCGCCTCACAGTCACATCTCCAGGAGGAATGTACAATGGTATGCTGATTCAAGATTTAGACATCAAAGATGTGTCTTCTGAGAGACGTAATCCCATACTTGCAAACGTGATGGCTCAACTTGACTATATGGAGAAACGAGGAAGCGGACTCACACGCATTTGTAATGAGACCAAAGCCTTGGAAGGTTATAGGGACGAGCTAAAACCCAAGTTCAAATCCACTCCGACCCAATTCCAAACCATCATCTTTGCCTCTTCCGATACCCCGAATGTCGGAGACTATAACGGAGATATGTCGGAGGCGAAACTCACTGAGCGTCAGCAGAAAATACTTAACCTCATCAAAGAGTCTCCGACAATCACCGGCAAACAAATGTCTGAGACTTTGTCGGTGAGCCAGCGCACCATCGAACGCGACCTTTCTGCATTGAAAAAAATTGGTGTTTTGAAACGCGAAGGCAAGGATAATAGTGGTGTGTGGATAGTAATTATAATTGATAAATGTTGATTTTTAGAAGATACATAGCATATGGTTGCTTTCAGTAACATAATGCATTCATTAAATATACCATGCTCCATATGCTTCTTTGAAAGAACAATGTGAATGACCTTCTCGCTTGCTTTTACAAGTGGGGAGCTATTGCCTAACTAAATGTTATATTTTAAACTATGGCATACGAATACAAGAAACATACGATGGTGGATGGCAAGAAATATGGTCCATCGCCAGGTAACAAATATTACCAACCTGCAGGATATCATAATCCTGTGAAAAAAGTACATAATAAAGGACGTAAGGCTAAAAAGGCTGAGCATGAGGATAAGACACATTGGATACTCAACAAGTCTCAACAATATGATGTCTTTCTTGAAGGTGAATCAAATGATTTTATTGATCAAAGTGGCATCTTCTCTCTTCTTGACAATTGCAATGAAATATTAGGTCAAGATGGAGAACGGTTGGCAATTTTTGAAACTCCAATGAATGTCAATGACGCATGGCATGGTTATCCATTTTTTAGTAAGGATGAATACAAACTTACTGATGAAATGGTTGATAAGTTTAAGGAAAAAGAGAAGATAAGCATTGCTAACTATACAAGATTATTAGCTCGTAAGATATGAAAACTATTCAACTAAAAATATCAGTCAAAGCTCTTGATTGCTATATTTATGGAGGGTATATTTTCTTTGTCATGCAAGATGGAAGAATTGTATATGGGTCCTATGAACGGTTTATAAATAGAGCCATAAAGAAGATAGAAGGTGCGACTGACTTGCTGAAAGTGGCATTCCTTAGAAATGAACACTACTATAGCAAACAAATAAAATCATTTCTGAAAATACCAGGGGTCAAGGAGGCTATATATAGTAATTGGAATCAGTTGACGAATGAAGAACTCTGTCTTGAATGGGAAGAATTTGAAGACTTGATGACGACAGTCTGTGAATACGAATCATTCCCTATAGATTTTAGGATCTATGGTATGAGGATGTTTATCGGATGCCGTAAAGGTTTATATGAAGTAAATCTAAGACCAGCAGGGCATAAACTTAATCCCGCAAAAATTGAAAAGTGTTTTGATACGTCCAAAATAATATGTGTTAATCCTAAGTTCGGTGAACTTGTTGCATCTGCGGATAGTGATGGCTTGATAGCCAAATCTATCGACATGGATGGCATTAGCCCAACATTCATTCATGATAGTGATGTTATTCAGCAAAGGTCTTTACGTACAGGATGGTCAGAAGTTGATATTTTTAATTACTCTGATACGGCAGATTTTTCTTTCTATGCAAATGAGTACGAGACAGTAAAAAATGAAAACGGAAGGTATTGGGAAAAAGCTGACGGCAAGAGAATAAGAAACTTTGGCGTCAGACAGCATAGCATGGATAATATGCTTGAAATGTCACGTATCAAAAAAGAGGATATACTATATTGCTTCAATGGTGCAACTAATGCTTTTGTAAATTTGAAGAATGGGAAGCTAATAACAGTAACACTGAAAGGTGATAGACAAGGCGAAGTTGGTGAATTTACATTATCCCAATATGCTAAGCAAGTTACGAATGATAGTGCCATAAATGACTTTGGACGAATATTATCAGGTTTCACCATTCCAAAAGGATGTGTAATAGAGTATTTTGACAAAGTCGTACTTTTGAGAGATAGACATGCTCAGGTGATAGAAGATGGTATTGCAATAAAAGTGCGCAATTTTATGAGCTCTAATAAGTATCAAGATGTTCTTTCGGTTACAAAAGATAATGAAGTCATACTTCACGCTATTGACACATTAGATCTTAATCGGGATTTGAATAAAGGGTATATACGAACCTCGTCAGCTGAACCCATAGATTTGTTTGCTGGTATGGATGCTATACCATATAAATTCATTGGAAAAATAGAAGGTTCGGCAGATGAAACAGGAAATGATTTACCTTGGTAAAGATTCTACAAATGGATGGGATAACAACCAACTGTGAAGATAGCCTTATGTCGTATACGTACTGCCGTTAATGAATACCCTTACAAACAGCATTTTTGCAATAATCGCGTTACTCTAATAAAAGTTAAAACGTTAAACTTTCCCATTTTCTGTTTTCTGTAGAATCTACGTCACCGCTTTTCTACCGATTAAAATGTAAATATCTGATTGAAAGAGACTTGCAAATACTCAGAATGTAATAAACCCAAAAAAGTACATTTGTATAATGAAGATATGAAAGTTGGAGATCACCCTTTCTCCAACTGCAAATCTCTTACTAAAGCCTTTGTTAATGTACATGGAGTGACCATGAAACAAATCTTTGGGGACTATGGGGATAACTATCTTGACACTCTGAATTTGGGTTATAGAACCGTGATAGAAAAAAACATGATACGTGGTTGCAAAAGACTTCGGAAAGTCCGTTTCGAGGGCACTAAACGAATAGAGGATGGTGCCTTTAGTGGATGTATGTCACTTCCTTCTATCGAACTGCCAAAACAATTGGAATATATAGGTAATTATGCTTTCGATAATTGCCATAGTCTGTCAAAGATTGTTATTCCATCTAAAGTGACCTATATAGGAGAAATGGCATTCGCATTTTGTTATAACCTAACTGAAATTTATGGACTCACTTCCAAAATTACAATTCATAACGGGGTGTTTGACAGCTGGGGTTATACGCCATTTAGTTCTGCATTTTACACATTAAAGGCCAACAACTTTGAGTATGGTGGGCTCTTTAAGACATTTAGCGAATATGCCAAACCCTTAATAGAGGAAGATATAAAGAACTGGCAGAAAAAATCAGAATTTGAGAAACAGTCAGAGTGGAAGAAACGCGTAACCGCCGTCAATCAGAATCTAAAGGTAAAGGAACTGACAAAAGAGTATAAGTCAAAATACCTCAACACCAACAAACGTGTGGACTTGAGATATGTTCTTGCTGCCTATGACCCTGAAAATGAAACTTTTCCTGTGTATATCAAAAATGTAGATACGTTATTCATAAAAGTCCCTATTGCACAAGCTCCGACTTTTAAGGAAAAATGGAAAAATGATGTTAAAATAACACCTAACTACGATATTGTAAACGATAGAGCCGCTATTGTTTCATTCTCGTTCAAACTGGGTAACAATGTATATAAATCGCTTAACAACTATGTGCCTGACCAGAATTTGTCTGCAAATATAGATTTGCCAGAAATAATAGTTGACGTAGCTGACAATAAAGTACAAACGACACCGCAATCATTACAAAAAGCGAAAACTCAGCCTGTTACTATAATAGACCGTACGATAGACAAAGACATTCCTGTCTCTTCTGTCAACTCTTCGAATACGTTTGCCTTCATAATAGGCAATGAGAATTATCAAAATGTGGCGAGTGTTCCTTTCGCAGCCAATGATGCAAAGATCTTTTCTGAGTATTGTCATAAAACATTAGGTCTTCCGAAAGAAAACATAAAGGTTTATATCGATGCTACTTATGGTAAGATATTGGGTGCGTTGAGTACATTAAAACAGATTTCGCAAGCATACAAGGGTGATATAAATGTTATTTTTTACTATGCCGGTCATGGAGTGCCAAATGAAAAGAACAATGAAGCCTATCTGCTGCCAGCAGATGCTACACCATCTATGTTGGAGGCATGTTTACCACTAAGTGGGCTGTATTCTTCAATCGGAAGCATCGATGCCAAGCAAGTCATAGTCTTTATGGATGCATGTTTCAGTGGTAGCCGAAGAGAAAACGGCATGATTGTTTCTGCACGAGGTGTAGCTATCAAGCCAAAGAAAGACATTGTGACTGGTAATGTAGTAGTCTTTTCTGCTGCAGATGGGAGCGAAACAGCTTATCCATATAAAGAGAAAGGACATGGCTTGTTTACGTATTTCCTACTAAAAAAAATAAAGGAGTCACGTGGAAATGTAACTCTTGGCGATTTGGCAGATTATATCAAGACCAATGTGTCGCAAAAGTCAATAGTTGTGAATAACAAATCACAGACTCCTACCATTTCATCATCTGCCCAAATGCAGGATGTATGGCGCACGATGAAACTGTTTAGGAAATAAAATATGATTATCCGTTATGCAGGTTGTGTCCGCTTTCTGGATATATCATATATAATATAAGGTGAAAAAATCAAATCAATAATTGAGCCCCTTAAAAAAGGGGCTCAATTATAACAAACAAGTCGGAATATGTTTGCCAATTGTCATTTCTCAGAAGCGTTGTCTTCTTAAACCATTCATCCACATGCGGATGAATATACAATACCGTGCTCACATTCATGAGAAATGATGGCATGGTGTTCCACACCTCCGTCTACCTCGCCCCACCAACGAGTCTTGCCACGGTCGCAGCCAGGTTATGGCGGGCCACCTCGGGCAGCATCAGCACGGCGAGCGGTCGGGGGTCGGCATCATTGATGCCCGCAACCAGGTCAAACGCTGTCGAGAGCTGCCCCTCGGTATCGTCGACCGCGCCCGACAGCAGCCACGCCTTCACTCCCTCGCGGCGGCAGCGCGCCAGCACCCCATAGGGAACCTTGCCCATAAGTGTCTGAGCGTCAGACCTGCCCTCGCCCGTGATTACGAGGTCGGCATCACGGATGGCGTCGTCGAAATGGGCGAGTTCCAGCATTATGTCTATGCCCGAGCGGAGGTCGGCGTTGAGGTATGCCATGAGCGCATAGCCCAGTCCTCCGGCCGCACCAGCCCCCGGGTGGATGGCGAGTAGTGGCGTGGCAAGTCCGGCGCGCACAGTGGCGCGGGCAAAGTCGCGCAGACGAGCGTCGAGAGCCCTGACCTGCTCGGGCGAAGCACCCTTCTGCGGGGCAAAGATGCAGGCGGCACCCCGCTCGCCATACAGCGGATTGTCTACATCGCAAGCCACGGTGACTCTACACCGTGACGCCAGGCGCCGACAGTCGCCCAGAGCCTCTATCATGCCCCTGCCGCCGTCGCAGGTGGCGCTTCCGCCGATACCCATCACTATCTCGGTGCAGCCTCGGCTTACGGCGTCGGCCATCATCTCGCCCACACCATAGGTGGTGGCACGCATCACATCGCGCCGCTCCACGGGCACGAGCGTCAGTCCACTTGCCGCCGCCATCTCCATATAGGCGGTACGACCATCCATGGACACAGCATATTCGGCGGTGACAGGCTCCATCAGGGGGCCATGCACCTCGACGGCCACAGGGCGTGAGGGCAGCAGCCGGCATACACACTCGACCAGCCCTTCGCCTCCATCGCTCAGCGGCAGCTGAACTACTGCGGCGTGGGGCAGGACTCTGCCTATACCTTGGACACACGCCTCGCATGCCTCCCGGGCAGAGAGACTGCCCTTGAACGAGTCGAAGGCTGCAACGACCTTGCGTACCGCAGCCCCATGCACGGTGTATTCCGGTCCCTGTATAGTCGGCATCATGGGAGATAGAGTCTATTCTCCTGTCGCTCGCGGCAGAGCGGTTCGAGATGGGCTGCCAGCATGGCGAGGCGCTGTCCGATGCCTCGGGCATGGACGGGGCACACCTGCACGCAACGCATACAACTGATGCAGAGGGCTGGATCGGTGGTCTGGGGATGGTCTGGCACGATGGCTCTGGTGGGACACTGGGCAGCACATGCTCCGCAGCCCTAACAGCGGTCATCGGCTTCGGGCACGGCGCATGGGCTGTACTCGCGGTAAGGACGGTGACCCGGCAGAGTGAACTCGGGGATGGGCGCCGACTGGGCTGCGCGGGCAAGGATGGCGGCACCAAACTCACCAAGCTGCGCGGCGTCGCTCGCATCGGGGCGTCCGGCGGCAAACTGCCGGCACACGCTGTGCTCGGCGATGGCTGTCACGGCTGCCATCACCCGGAAACCCGCTGCGGTGGCTACGTCCTGCATCTCTACGAGGGCGTCGTCGTAGGCGCGGTTGCCATAGACGGCGACTATCACGCACCGGGCGCCATGGGCGCTGACGCGTTTCAGCCGCTCTACAGCCAGCATCGGCACGCGTCCGGCAAAGACGGGCATGGAGATGACGACCAGGTCGTCGGCAGCAATGTCGGGATAAGCGATGTCGTCCTCCCACGAGCAGAGTTCGGTGGCGGTGTCCGTGATGCCGATGCCCGCACACAGCAACTCGCTCACGCGTCGCGTGCCGCCAGCGGGACTGAATGTGATTTGATGTATAGTCATAGGTAAGTGTTATTTATAATCTGTATCATTCATGAGATTGAACTAAATATATATCCTTTCTGCCAGCAATGCAGAAAGGATTTTTTACTATTATGGTTTACCACAATGCCACTTTGCCTGCATCGCCCAGTTCAATGGTTGCGGTCACGACTCCAAGAGTCTTGATGTGGTTGTCTATCGCAGCATCCAATGTGGTTAGATTCATTTGTGCCATACATTATTCCATTATGCACAAAGATAGCCATTACGTTTCACAAATGCGTAACAATCGGCGTCTAAATGTATCTCCCGGCTCACTTTTAACATTTTGAGAGCAACCAACTGCACATAAAAGACTTACAAGGTTCATGGGGATAGCCACATGGACTATAAAACAGAATGAAAAGATCTGTCCCTATGGAAAGACATAAAAGGAGAACTACTTTTCCCAATACTTCTCAGCCATAGGCTGTAATCTTTCTCTTATTTCTTCCATCACCGTCTCGAAATCAAGAGTCCCTTTCCATTGAATCTTTTTCAAAAATGTTTCCCAACGAGTTACCCGTGCTGCGTCTGTCGCAAAACTATCAGTGAACAACTGCAATTCGGGATTGTACGTAAGGCTACGATTGTCGAAAGTCGCCTTGATAGCCTCATATAGCGTATCATCATCCAAGTCTCTCTTTGTCAGAATTTGATAGCAGTCAAAGAAATCTTTCATGCGACTATTTAGAACATCACGGTCTATCATCGTATGGAATTTCTCAGCAACAACGGTTTCCAATGAATATGCCTGTATGTTCACAGCTGGAATATCTGGCAATAACAATGGAAAATCAATGGTTGTGGGATATGGAGTAACAACGTCACCAAAACCTATATCAACAGACATGTTGTAAGCTATCGTATCCATGTGGGCTGTAAGGTAAAACCTGGTACCGGGATATTTCTTGTCGACAGTGATAGGTTCTAACCTGAAGCTGCCGACATCAAACGTCACCCCATCCTCATCGCATACTATGCCTAAAATTTCATGGAACACATGCGCAAGGAAATCCATGTCACGGCCGATTCGGTCTGCCATAAAGTCTACATCTACCGTTGGACGAGCCTCAAGTCCATTCATGGCGTAAAGCAAAGAGCCTCCTTTCAACAGGAAGTTGTCCTTGTACTGGCTAACTGATACTCTGTAAAGCAACCTCTCGTTGAAATATCTCGCCAAGAGATACATTTATTTATAGCCCGTCTCATTCATGAGATTGAGCAAGCGCGCCTTTACAGACTTGCCATAGTTTTTCTTTCCCATCTTAATCGATTGCTATTTCAAGATAACCCTTCAGTGTATTGAACACTCTGAGTCGTTTGGCATAATCTTGCAAACGAGTAAGATTGCGATTGGGCTTTCTCAGATAAGAGCGAATCACTTCCGCACAAACATCCAGCCCCAATTTATTTCTATACTTCACAGCATCACAAACACTTCGCTCCATATCGGTAATGCGAACATGGTACCCGGAAATATCTGCATCCATAATGCCGAACTCCAAGTTCTCCTTCTTCCAATAGTACAACTCTATCGGAAGCGCCTCAGGTATTACCACTTTCCGCTTATTGGCGATGGCAATGCAAAAGGCAGGTGGAACGGTAGTCGAAAGCTGATGGTAAGACCAGGCATTGTATAGGCATACAATACCATTTGGCACAATTCTCTCCACATCAATCATAGTATTAAGCAAGGCTTCGGGAACAGCATATATGCCATGACGCAACTTTATCAAATCTCCACGTTCCTTAGCTCTCAACAGACGCTTATATTCTGACATGTCAGGGATATCGGTAGTGGAGATTGTGCCTCCGAGGGCTGCTACTTTACAAACTATATTATCCATTTCACTTTCAATTACATGCTATCACTTCTGCAAAAGTACAATTAATTTCGACAACGCGGCAATATTCTACGGATAATTTCATAAAATACCGCACAAATTCCACCATTTCCCATAGTTCTTTTAACATTTTGAGAGCAACCAACTGCACATAAAGGACTTACAAGGTTCATGATGGTGGAGTCTTTTGGCTCCCGATGATTGCTGAAACGGAGCTTAACAATTGTGGACTATATAAATTTACTAAACACACAAAGGACAAAGATAAAAGAATTACTAATTGTTTTTAGAGACTAACCTAATTTCAAAATAATATATTTCCCTTTTTCTCGTTAGTCTATAGTAATCATAACAATTATAGCTGTAAAGAACATAACCACAATTAAGTCTTCACATGAAAATGGACAAGGATTTCAAGCCTATAAACAACATATATCTGAACCAGGCCTTTGATGGCGAGGTATATGAAAAAACGCTCTTGGAATGTCAACAGATAGCAAAGGCATATGCTTGTGCTGAGAATGCCATTGTCTCTATGGGCAATAACATCAAAAATTGTAGCTATTGTTATTTCGGAGGGCTGGCTGATATACTTGGCTTGAAACAAGAGGAACGTCAACCGGTAATACACTCCCTATATGAGGAGTTTATCTTTGGCAGAGCAGACGCTGAAGACTTGGCTCATCGCCATGCCCACGAATTGATATTTCTTCATGACACCCAAACGCTATTGCAACAAGAACGCAGAAATTACTATTTGAGCGACTATCTTCGCATTCACGATGCACAAGGCGAATGGAGATGGGTGGAGCATCGTATGTTCCCATTGGCGAGTTTAGCAGATGGTAGCTATTGGCTCTGCATGTGCGTCTATACCATGTGTAGGGACACGGCAAGAATACCAAAAATCGTCAATACTCGTACCGGAAATGTACGAATACTGACGAATGAAAATTATACTTGTCTGCTGACAAACCGAGAACGAGAGGTCTTGCAACTGATAGCTGACGGCTTGTTGAGCAAGGAGATTGCCGAGCGACTTTCCATTAGCATAAACACAGTGAACCGCCATCGTCAGAACATCTTGCAGAAACTGCAAGTAGATAACACCATTGAGGCCTGCAAGACTGGCAGAATCATGGGGCTGCTCAATATTACCTAATCTCCCATTCTGAAATCTGAAACGTTGCTGGTCGATACCGACAACTCAGAGAATTCGCTGACACATTCTCCCTTTTGCGGTGCAAGAGAACTGAAACCGACCAGAAGGTCCTTCGGATAATTGTTCTTGTATAGTCTTACCATCTGCCACTCCTTGCCATCACGCGAATAGTAACTCGCAATGGTGTGGGTGTCAGAGGAAATCTTGTAATAGATGAAATCCTGCATTATGACCTCATGGTTGTTATCATCGGAAGTTCCAACTGTGCGAACCGTCACTACCCGATGCTTACCCCGCTCATCCTGCTCGAAACAGAACTTCTGCCATAGGGTATCATTAGCCAGTACTATAAGGTTACCTTGATTATATAGTCCATCTTTGGTAAAGCCAGGCTTGATGCGAGCCGAGAAAGTGAAAGGTTTGGTGTTGTCTATCTCCGCAAACAGCACCTTGGCTGTAGTTGCAGTGAGTTTGCCACCATTGGGGTCGATGAAAAGGTCTGTGCCTTCTGGGGCGGTAAAGCGGATAACCCCTTCCTTCTCGCTCACCTGTTTGTCTGCATCGTTAATCATCTTGGTAAAATGAATGCCTCCAAGCGTGAGGTCGCAATCCTGTACCTCAAAAACTGGTTTGTAACTTGTTTCTGCCATTTCCTCTTCCTTTGTCTGTTGACATGCCATAAGCGTAACTGCTAACAAGGCAAGAACTATTGTCTTTTTCTCTTCATACTGAATATTTTTTATTGTTATACTTTTGTGGGTACAAAAATAATCAGCGTACGGGAAATGCACAATAGTCATTTCTAACCATTTTTACAGCCAAACGTTACCACTGACATATAATATAAGATGCAAAGTTCACAGACAAGCGTTGCCAAGGTCACAACTATAATTAACCATAAAAAGCAAATGGTTTTGGGCAATCCGAAGTATAGGTTGCATCATTGTTTTTGAATAGAGTCTCTTGACACGTAAACTAATGCCATAATACAATAGGCTGGGGTCTTGACCAATCATGCTCTCCAAGGAGAGAAAGATTCATAAACTGTTCATTCTAAGCTATTCCGAGATTACCGACAAATTATCTGGGCAGTGCTTGGGGCAGTGTATATGCCGGCGGTAGGCTGAGGGGCTGGTGCCACGATAATGAAATAATCGGAGACTTGGTACGGGACTTCGGGAAATAATTGCTAAATTTGTACGTGATAATATAAAAGCCTATGCGCAAGGCATATAAAGCAGACGGAAGCCCCGTGCTTTATATCGCCACGGCACAGTCTATGTACAATAACAAACAACCAATTGACAAATCATTATGAAAAAATCGCTTATCCTATCGGCAGCGCTCTGCCTCGCGTCGCTCTTCGCTTCGGCAGAGAACACCCCACCCCACGTCGACAACTTGCTCCGAAGCCACCAATGGGATGGATGACATGGAACCTCTTCCAAGGCAATATCAACGAACAGCTCATACGCGAAACCGCTGACGCCATGGTTGAAGGCGGATTCCGTGATGCTGGCTACGAATATATCTTCATCGACGACCTTTGGCAAGGCGGACGCGACCGCGAGAACAACATCATACCCGACCCGGAGAAGTTTCCGTCGGGCATAAAGGCGCTCGCCGACTATGTACACTCCAAAGGACTGAAGCTCGGCATCTACTCGGATGCGGCACAGCTCACCTGCGGCGGATGGACGGCGAGTCTGGGTTTTGAGGAGCAGGACGCACGCACCTTCGCCTCATGGGGCATAGATTATCTGAAGTACGACTACTGCAACGCTCCTGCCGACAGTGCCACCGCCCGACAGCGCTACCGCACTATGGCTAACGCTCTGCAGAACTCGGGGCGCGACATCGTGCGCGGCATCTGCGAATGGGGTCAGCGCCAATGCGAAGAGTGGTGCGAAGAGGTGGGAGGACAGCTCTGGCGTACCTCAGGCGACGTGCGCGATATGTGGAAGGACATCGTGAAACAAGGCGGCATGGGTATTCTGGACATCATCGACATAACGGCGCCTCTGGCAAAACACGCCCGTCAGGGACAATGGCCCGACATGGATATGCTGGTGGTCGGCCTGTACGGAACGGGCGGCCCGTCGAGCGACCTCGGTGGCGTAGGCTGCACCACGACCGAATATCAGACACAGATGAGCATGTGGTGTATGCTGTCGTCGGTGCTTGCCATGACCAACGACCTGCGCAAGGTGACCGACGATGACCGTCGCATTCTGCTCAACAAGGAGATTATCGCCATCAACCAAGACGCGCTCGGCAAGGCTGCCGAACGCATTGTGAACCAGCCTACGCAGCAGGTCTACATCAAACCGCTCGCCGACGATTCGCACGCCTTGGCCATCCTCAACCCCTCGGACGAAGCCCAACGCATAAGCCTCAACTTTGCAAGCCTCGGGCTCAACGGCAAGTACACCGTGCGCGATGTATGGCAGCACAGAGACATAGCCCGGAAAGCCAAGAGCTGGAAAGGAAGCGTGGCTGCGCATGAGACAAAGGTGTTTGTGTTGAAGTAAGAAGACACCTAACCGACGAAAGACGAATAACAGGAGCATCTGGCTGCAAGCTAAAAACGCTGCAACCATGATGCTCCTGTCATCTTATAGAATACTGACAGCAACCGCGCCAGTCACCTCTCTGCCTTCGGTGACCGTCGCATAGGAGGAAGGGCGCAGCTATCGTCTGCGGACATCCCGAAAAAAGCCGTGTGGTCTCCCGAGACCAGTCACAATGACCGCGGGAAACCACACGGCTTGTCAATTAGACTCGCACGCCATCGGGGTGCGGAGGAAGGGAAATCAGAGAGCAGCCACAACCTCTACCTCTACGAGCGCATTCTTGGGCAGCGTCTTGACAGCCACCGCCGAACGGGCTGGGTAAGGCTCGCTGAAGAAGGTGGCATAGACCTCGTTCATGGCGGCAAAGTTGGCCATATCTGAGAGGAATACCGTGGTCTTGACCACATGGCTCAGGTCGATGCCTGCCTCGGCAAGCACATGGGTAACATTGGTGAGCGACTGGCGGGTCTGCTCCTTGATGCCGCCCTCGGCAAATTCACCTGTGGCAGGATCGATGGGCAGCTGGCCTGACGCAAAAACGAAGCCACCGGCCACAATGGCCTGGCTGTAAGGCCCCACCGCTTTGGGGGCGAGTTCAGAATGGATTACTTTCATCATATTGTCTGTTAGTGTATATATTGTCCTTCGGGTTACAAAAATACTATTTTTCCACGACAACCAACTATATTTTCCTGTATTTCTACAACTGCATGGCAGAAGCGGAAGCAGAGGAAGCTGCTGCAGAGGCCTGAGCAAAAAGGAAGAAAGAATGCCCCCGGGCGGAAAACGGAAGTGGT